>Ga0265780_10000117_pt1 | contig 126651 bp, 159 predicted proteins | sample P1T30metagenome_FD_192432 | JGI IMG/M metagenome (GOLD analysis project Ga0265780, IMG submission 192432) | Plant litter microbial communities from East Loma Ridge, Irvine, California - P1 T30 | ecosystem: Environmental > Terrestrial > Plant litter > Unclassified | place: USA: California...
GCTCCAACAACGCACATCAGCATGGCACATCACGACAGTCCAATCACGCTCGCCTATTCTCCAGCCACGAACAAAATATCCTTCGCGAATTAACGACTTCACGACGCATACGACATCTTACCTACCACATACAACATCTTCACATCTCATGTCACAGCTATTCGTTCGCGTACAGCATATACCCCATCTGCAGCATTTGATTTCTTATGACCGCATATTTACGGCGTTGGAGCAACATCATATTAATTCGAATTTCGCATTCGGCGCATTCAGACGGCTACACAAAATATTAGTGGGATCTTGGGAGGCAGGTGGAGAAAAGGACTAGGAGTTATTTCGAGAATTCTGCGGTATATTTCTAGGTAGTGGTACAGTTTTTTCTTCGGTTCGGTGGGCTGGCAAGGCACCAGTACGGGCCAATATTTACTTTCTTCACATTTCACATGGAACCAATTTAATTACTTCTTGCTGATGAGAACTTCGTGTCAAGACCTGTCCTTCGGAGCTAAGTGCATGCTAGCCTAAGAATATGCCATCGGTGGTCTCAGTGCTGCTAGGGCAAACTCAGGCCAAACTTGTATGCCCGTATTTTCGCGTCGGCGCAGAGTACTTGCGTGCTCAGTCTGAGTCATCCGGCAACTCCTCGATCCTGCCCGAGCGGTATGCTGCCTCGACGGGATTCTGCACATCCATAACGCCAGTCGCTTTGAGCCTGAAGACTGATTAGCCACATGATCACGAGATAGATTGCGAAAAGCGTACCTCTCAAACAGCACGAAGAGCCGCTCAGCCTCCCGCTCCTTCTCCTCCTGCGTCATGGGCGCGTTTTCATGACTCTCCTCTCTATCCAGCCTCTGCCCCGTGATAGGATTGACAGGTATGCCTTGCGTTGCCTGCGCCGTGGCATGTGCCTGTATGGCATCCTCGGGCATGGGAATGTTATTCGACATCAGGAAACCAGACGCGAAGCCGTAGCCCACATTCTGGACAAACGTCGACGCATCCTTGTTCGAGAGCTCGAACAGCATCGAGGATATGGAGCCCCGGAGGTTGGGCGTCAAGGCTGACGTCGACAGGTTGAGTAGGCGCGAGGGCAGTGTGTCTGACTTGCCGAGCGGTTTGTCGCGCTCATCGGGTGTGGGCAAAATGGCGCGCTCCATGTACTTCTTCACGCCGTCGGGTGCTATCTCGTATATTCGGCGTATGAGGGTGAGTACAGGGGCGATCGTGCTGTCGAGCTCGGCTTCTGGGTACGCTATGATGGACGCGTCGAGAATGTGGACAAGGTGCGCGGCATTGCATTTCTGGTCGAACAGGGGAAACACTGCGTTTTGACCGAAGCAGTGCATTTGCTGTCCTTTTACGTCTTCAAGATCGAGGTTCAAGAGGGCGTTGACGAGGTAGTTTACGGGAGCGGCGAGGGGTGGTTTCGCTATACCGCGGCGGACGAGCAGTTTGCATATGTTGGGTATGGATTTGGAGAAGTGCTCTGCGAGGTCGGGGTGGAAGTGTGTAATGTTGAAGAGCAGCTTGAGGGTTTCTGACAGGGCCATGAGCTCCATAGGATTGGTGTGTTCGTGCGACTTCCGCCGTGCTGTCCCGGAATAACGCTTTGCATGTCGTGCTATTGCCGCGTTGATGTTATCTGCAAGGTGGTGGTCTCGGACGAGCTGTGGGTAGTCGAGGTTCGCGTCGTAGGTGGTAAGGAAGAGGATGCGGGAAATAAGGAATTCGTCATCGGCGCTGTCGCTCTATGGAGTAGTCAGTATACCAAAAACAGTCGGTTTCGACGCATGCTCGTGCCTTCAGCTTCTCTGCCGCGTGCGGTCCATGGCCAAGGTCTACCAGTATTTGACGTGTCTTGGGCTGCAGTAACAAGGCATTGGCTATGCACCGCAGCGCTTCTTGTGACGTGGTGGTCTCTTTGCCTTCGAAAGCATAGCGGCCTAGTGTTTGAATCCCCTCGATTCGTCAACGTAAGCTCTAGACAACTAAGCTACATCAACTCACCTCTTTCGTGAAGATAGGTTCCGAGTTCTCGACGGATCGGCCATAGACCTTGAGCTGTTCAAGTAGTTGCTTTCGTTCTAGTCAGCCAATAAGCATGCTACGTGCGAAGTGCAGGCTTGAGACGTACGTTGGGTCGAGAGTTGCGACGCGTCGAAGTCGGCCTTCAACTGGGAGAGTATCCTGGTGACATCGTCGAGCTTCGCTGGGGAGGATCAGCAATTGGGCGACGAGGTAGAACTTGGCATAGAGATGCACACACCTTGAGCTGACTTTTGGGGGAGCATTGTGTATTAGAATGGTGTATTGGTATGTAGGAAGCTTGGTGCTGAGTTCACGGCAAGTGCCCCACTTGAGATCGCGGTTGCGGTGTGCAGATCCAGGGTCCAAACCTTCAAGACGAACAAGGTGGCACGTGGGTGGAAAGACAGCAACGCAAGACACGGTCGAGTAGATATTCATGATGTACACTGTGTTTATAGAGTCCATAAGTTAGAGTTCATAGATTGATGAGTATCGCGAATGTATACACGCTACGTCATCCTCACCGTTCGCATCTTAGAGACGTAGGGATGCGAAGGTCCCATGCAACACACGATCAGAGCTTATAGAGTCAATCGACTGTACTTTATTGGCCTGCAATGGTGCGAGAAACACTACCACCAATGAAGACCATGTCGCAAAAAGGAGTGCTCGTTGCGAGTGAAAGGCACAGCGCACCTGCAGCCACTTTACGCGAACTACCCGTACCTAGCGCGACGATACCGCGACCAGACGCGCCTTAGCGGATCTTCAACCTCCTCCACAGCTGCTCTTGAACGCACCCATTCGCTCGCCGACAGCAATGCGAGCACACTTTCCTACCGTGTCTTTTGTTTTTGTTTGTTGATTTGCAGCATAGCCATGGTGTCCAATAAATTCGAGAGCCTTTCATTGCGTCCACCGACTCCGCCCCGTGAACTACACGACCTTCGTCCCGTTCAGCCCGACGACGAGACTCTGCAGTTCCTCGACGACCCGTTTGGCGAGAAGCCCGCCCCGCCCAAAGCCATTGCGGCCACCAAGGCCCTGCTCAACACGCCCGAGCAGTCGCCCTCATCCGACATCAGCATTCCCTCCAGCTCCGCGAGCAGACAGAAGCGGGTCAACTTCGAGCTGCAGACATGCGCCGTTTCCCACAAAAAGGCAGCCACGCTTACCTGGACTCCCACTCGTAGCTCGCCATTACGCGCACTGCCTCAGACACGCGTGTCGCTGCCGCTCAAGTCGATCCTCAAGCCCTCAGACGGAACGCCTACACCTCCCTCGGGCGACGACGGCGCTGCCGCACACACGTTCAAAACCTTCGCAGAGATGCTGGAATCGATAGTGAAGCTACTTGCTTCGGCAGAGCGGCCCTCTCGGATGGACGCGTACAACTCGTTGCATAGGACATTGCAGGCCTACGACAAGATACCAGACGACCAGGCCCTGAAGAATAAGATGTCACTGTTGACCCAGTTCATACGACGAGACGTGCAGGCGTCTAGCCCGACTGGAACGGGCCTTGACTCGCAGCTGATATCACAGTCGCTGAAGCTGCTCATGGCTCTCTTTCGAATCACAGAAGCTGCCTCGGCCATGGACGACGAATTCTGCGCCTTCATAATCGACCGCACCATACATGTCGCCTCAGACAGCGCAATGCCGAAGGCCGTTGTCAACACTCACTTGGCCACATTCATGCAGCAGAACTTTCGGCCTAAGATTATGACCCCCGCTCGCATAGAGAAGATGCTGGATGCGCTGGAGACCATCCACGAGCGTGTTGGCGGCTTCTCAGTCCAAGCATACCGCATACGCATACACCGAAAGATGATTCAGCAAAAACCCGAGATCATGATCAAGCACACCGAGCGATGGTTCAAGCATGCCCTCAAGGCTTTCATGTCGGCTCAAAAGGATATCAATCAAAGCGCACTGGACATTGCTCTCTCTGCGGCGAAGACAATCGGAGGACAAGATACCCAGGTCGGGAAGGCTTGCCTAGCTGTTCTCAATCGCACCAAGGGCAACGGTGAAACCATTGGCAAAGTTTTTGCAAAAGAGCTGGTGCGAATGTTGAGTGGCGATAACGCCGTCTTGGTTCCTCAGATCTGGGCTTCAGTCACTGTCCTGCTGCGCGAATGCTTTCAGGGCACTCTGTTTACCGCGATGAAAGAGTGGTTAGAGGCCTTTGAGAGCTGCAATGCGTCGAAGAAGGACGTAGTCCGTGTTCAGACGAACGTCGCCTACTGCTTCCTGGTCTACACAGTGAATCTGTCGCCGGCCACAGCGGATCCCTGGTTCAAGATACTGCGCAACATACCATTGAATCAGCTCCGGCATAGAGTGCCTACGAAGAAGACTGAACGCGACGCAGTCTCTTCAAGCTACTTTACTCTACTATATTACGCATTCCGACCCGCTGCCCCCTTCGAGCAACTCGACCGATGCTGGCGGGAATTCATTGTCGATTTCTGGACCCCACTACTCCACTCGCCGGCATCGACGCATGCAATTGCAGCATGCCGCATCGTTGACCAACTCTTGGATGGCTCCAGAAAGCCTTGGAACGAGCAACGAGCCTTGGATCAAAGGCCTCAGTGCATGGTGTTTCTCGCCGAGCTCCCACTGCTTGACCCCAGATGGGTCCGACGATCTCTATCGGCAGTGCTTCCATTTGTGGAGACACTTATCGAGGCTTCACACTGGTCTGAGAATGAACATCAGGAGGAAGCGCCGGTCAAGAAATTGTGGCTCACGCTCCTTGGTTCGTTGGTAGAAGCAAGCAGCAAGGAGGTTATGGCTTCCAGCGAGACCAAGGATGCTATGGCTCAGATCGTGAACTTGGTCCGTCGGGTTTGGGATAGCCACACAGCACAACTGGCTTTGACAGAGCAACAGGAAGACGCCTGGGCTAATAAGTTCTGCTTCTTGCTTGAGACCGTCGTGCAGAAATTGGGTGCTCTTCACTTTGCGGACAAATTCCTTACAAGGAACAGCACAAACGATTTTGAGGTGGCCTCCACGCCCTCACACCGATCACGACACATCGGAGTCCGGATATCCCCTCTCTTGTACTTCATCGATCTGCTCGTCAACCAGTCCGAAGGCAAACTCTCTGACTCGGTGCGTTTACGTGCCATCCGCTTGATACTGGGACCCTGTTATAATACCCAGAACACCCGTCTGAGTCGTCTCGAACTGCTTCGTGATTGTTCGACCACTGCCCACAGCTCTCCCACGACACAAGTTTCGTCGGACTTCTGGACGCAGATCGAGGCACTTTTACAAAACTCCCTTCAGGATCCAAAGCCAGACTCTGGCGAGCAAGGGTCGCGGTCACTAGGCAAAGAGTACGATCTTGTCGTGGATATACTCAGCCTCGGCTCTTGGCATTTCCTCGTTGCTTCCGGTGGACATTCCGTCTTAGCACTTTTGGTTGAGACTGTGCGCAAAGAAGCTGGAGAAGCAGCAGTCGTTCTTGCTGTGGTCGAAAAGGTCTCAGAATGCGTGCTGAAGCGCGTTGCTGAAGAGAACAGATTGTCGTGCCTGCCGTACACTACCATACTACTCAGAAACCTACCCAAACAGACTAGTCGAAGGAGTCTGGAGCAAGGCCGGCAGCTGTTATGGCCGTCCTCTCCAGCTGCTGGCCGACACGCTGATTTCGATCCCTACAACCACATCTACGGTATCGTCGCATCCGTTGGAGCTGCCGCATATCGCGACTTTGGCAACGAGAACGCCGAATCGGCTGGACGCTTCCTTGCCGCTGTAGCAATAGCGATCAAGGACTGCACAACGTCGCATCTTGCCGTCTTTCTACGCAAGACTCAAGAGGTTATACGAATTTGGGTTGAAGATGTCGGCCGAAAGATGCAAAACACTGAGCAGCCAATGAAAGCGCTACATAGCGAGGTACGCTACATACCGCAGTCATGGAAACGCTCGCTAATTAGCTACAGGTCGTTAAGCTTTGGTCCGAAGTAAGCCATGCCATCGAGCGACTACCACGGAAGGACGCGCAGATTCTAATGCATTTGGAGCCTCTCATCACCTCAGGCTTTGTTAGCAGAAGGCGAAGCATTGTGAATATTTCCATCGGCACTTGGAACAAGACCTTTGGCAAAGAAGAGAGCCTTCGATACCCGGCTCGACTGGAGAAGGCTCTACGCCGACTTCGATCCACTGTTGATCTCTCCTTACCTTCGCTTGAAGTTCGCGATGAGGATTCAGTAGGCAAAACACATTCCGCGGAGAAGAACACCGCTGACAAGACGCAGCTCGACGGTCTCTCCTTCTACGAGTCGGACACCGGCATTGAAGATGCTAAACGAGCTTTCAAGAGTCCTCGTGTGAAGGAGTCACCTTTCAAGATCTCCAAGTCTGCGCGGAGGTCTTTGCCTCGATCTCCTGCTGTGCCAAAACCAGGTAGCCGGAGATCAGCGACGCGACAAACAAACAAGGTCCGACTAGCACATAACGACTCGCAAGTAGTCTTCGAAGAAATTCAGTCTTCGCCCACGAACCCCTTCAACCAAGAATCGCAAGTTCTGACTGAACGACAAAAGGAGATGGTTGAGCGACATAGGCTTTCCAGTGGTCTTTTCACGAATATGGCCGCACCATCACCACAACGGGACGCTCAATCTCCCATGGAGCTGCATTCAGATGCCTTAACAGTGGATGACCTGCCCGCGGACGCTGCTCGCATCACTCCGTTGAAAGCGATAGCAGAGATGGGCCCTATGGATGCCTTCCTGGGTTCCTCGCCTACGCCGCATGCCCGGAAGAGCACACGGAAGATAGTGAGCGATGAAGTAAGCGTGGCTACTCCGACCGCTGTTCGAACGGCAAACGTAATGGACAACACTGAGCTGGGTTCCTCGCCACCGCAGTTCGATAAGCACAGCGTGCTAGAATCAGCGAACAAGAACAGTGACATCCTCGTGGGATCGAGCTTTGAGTACCGACAACCAGATGCTCCATTGGACGGATCTTTCGACGAAGGGACCACGATCGACGAAGAGACTTTACTCGTTGCAGGAGAACAAGTCGCAGGCACGGAAGATCGCTCCGAGCATGATGCTTCTACAGACGTTGCCATGTCTGATGTTCCTAGCTCGGCCATTGACTTGCAACTCACTGCGCAGCTTGATGCCGATATCCAGGCTCACATGACCGCCGCCACACCCGACATCGAGGAGGTAGCAGCCGAATCGATCAACGATTTTGTCGACGCAGCTTCTCATCCGCCATCGTCAGAGGTGGATGGTGATCAAGCTGGTAGCGACACTGAAGTACAAGAAACCCAGATTCCGTCGTCTATGGTCATGAAGTCCATGCGAAGGGATTCTGAAGGCGACGCAAGTATTTTAAGCCGTGTAGGTGACTCCTTCAGCAAAGAAGATTCAGAGAAAGGCACGCCGCGGTCCCGGTCTCTTCGACGCTCTTCTCGCCACTCTTTGACCTCTAGCCCTACAGCAACTCCCAGCAAATTGAAGCGGAAGCAGACACAAGCGAAACAAGCGCCAAAAGCGCCAGAATCAGAGACGGTGGGACCCCAAGAAACGCAAGTACCAGCCCAGCCGTCCTCAAAAGCACAAGCTCCTCAACCGGACGAAGACGGCATGCTCGACAACATTGTTGTCGCTTCGCCTGTATCACGTCCTCCGAAGGCCAAGAAACGCAAGTCAATGAACGAAGCCCCTACTGTACATGTCCCAGAGACGACTCGCAAGCGCGGTCCCGTTCACTCGCGCTCCGCCCTCAGTCAAGTCGAGAACTCTCAAAGTATTCTCGTCGAGGACACGCCAGCACCCAAGCGCCCCAAACAAAGCGCCAACCAAGACGTCAGCAAAGCCAAGAGCGCAACACCACCGCCCGCGCAGGGCTCGCAGACTAAGCGTCTCAGCCACGTGCAGGTCACGCCCAAGCGCTCGTCCGAGTATGGAGGCTCGGTTCGTGCTTCTTCGGTCGCTACTTCAGTTGCTCCGTCTGAATCGCAAGACGCAGCGTTGGCAGCTACGCCGAGTCGCTCGTTCACGGAGCGCGTTATTCTTACGCCTAGGAGTATCATTCAGCAGCTCAAGAGCTTGAAGGATTATTTGTTTAGTGCGTCGCAACTTGTGCTGGGACGTGAAGAGGAGAGGGAGATTGACGATGCATTGTTTGATATAAGGAGGCAGGTGCATGCTGCTGGTCTGCGAGGGGACAAGAAGATGAATGAGGGCGATTGAGGAAGGGTGTTGAGTATTGAGGTGGTACGTCTGGAAAGGGATTGTGTAAATATTGAATATCCTCATGTGTCATGCGCACGGGACTCGGCCTTGAGCCTGAGCTTGGAATGCCATCAGCATCCAACATATTGTTTCCATCGCCTTTGATGATTTTGGTCACGTTGAAAGTCTACTAATACTCGTTGCGTGTTCTGCTGACGTGCCTTGCGGCCGATGCATGGAGACGATGTAGTAAGACTGACGAACACAAGGTTCACTAATCGCAGCTTCGTACGAAACTGCATTTGATCAAGGCAGTCCTCTCTTATAGCGGATCTACGAGATACAACACCATCATGACAGACACGAACACGTATGACTTTATCATCGTTGGCGGTATAAGCTTTTCCCTCATCCATATACCTAGCTATGTCCACTAACCATCTCCAGCCGGTCCCTCCGGCGCATCTCTCTCCTCGCGCCTCGCCTCCCACCTCCCATCCCACACAATCCTCCTCCTCGAAGCCGGCTCCTCCTCCTCAGCCGCTCCATCCTACCTCTTCGACCGCTACTCTGCGCTCAAAACACCTGGTCTCAACTACGGCTACCAAACCACGCTTCAAATAGCTTTGCATAATCGCGTAGTAGATTACTCTCGCGGCAAAGGTCTCGGTGGGACCAGTCTGATCAATTTCGCGTTGTGGAATCGCGGGTCGAGGGACGATTGGGATCAGTTTGCGAGGAGGGTTGGAAGTAGGGAGTTCGAGTGGGAAAATGTTGGGAGGGTGTTTGATGGGATTGAGGGGTTCAAGGACCCGGCTTATGCTGATGATGGGATAAAGCAGTATGTGCGTATCGAGCGCGAGATACCGGGTGAGAAGGGTCTTGTGAGTGTGGAGTATGCGAGGCACGTGGATGACTATTTGCTGGGGCTCATGAAGGGCGTGGTGGAGCATGGGTTTGGGATCAATAGGGATTTGAATAGCGGGGATCCGATTGGGGTGGGGTTTGCGCCGGCGACGTCGAAGGATGGGGTGAGGGTCACGGCGCGGACGTATTTGCAGGATGTGCCGGCGAATCTGACGATTAGTTCGGGTGTGCAGGTTGCGAGACTTCTGTTTGACGGGAAGAAGGCGGTTGGTGTGTTGGGTATCGATGGGCAGAAACGTAAGCTATGGTGATGAGATGATGGGCTGAACTGACTCGAAGCAGTTTTTGCGACGAAGGAAGTTATACTCTCAGCTGGTGCTTTGGACACGCCCAAACTACTTCTGCTGTCTGGCATCGGACCGGCGAGCGAGCTTGAAGCTCTGGATTTACCCGTTGTGCAAGACTTACCGGGTGTGGGCAAAGGCCTGCAGGACCACTGTCATTTCCCCATGAGTGCTGTGCTCAAGGAACACGTCAGACCACCGAATCCCATTCGTCCAGGGTCTGACGCTCTCGCAGCAGCGCGTTCTCAGTTTGCCGAGAACGGTACTGGTCCGCTGAGTTACGTGAACGGCTCGTACGTGATGGGCTTCCTGAAGGACGCTGAACTGTACGAATCTGAAGAGTTTAAGGCACTGGACTCTAGGACACGGGAACACCTTCTCAAGTCGACAGTGCCATCGTGGGAGTTTAGCACCGGTCTACCTCTTCTAGGTCCCCCACCTCCAGGTCCAGCGAGACAGTATCTGGTCAGCCTTGGTGTCTTGATGAATCCTCAGAGTCGTGGGAGCGTCACGCTTCAGAGTTCTGATCCAACGCAGCCAGCTCTGTTCGATCCGAGGCTGATGACGCACTCATACGACCGGAAGGTGTTGACGACGGCTGCTAGGCGGATTTTGGAGTTCATGAAGACGCCATCGATTGCGGAGACGATTGAGCGTCCAGCGAATATGCCGGCTTCTGATAGCGAAGAGGACGTTCTGGCTTTTGTCCAACTGAATCTGAAGTCGACGTGGCATATGAGTGGTACAGCTAAAATGGGGGATGTTGGAGATGAGATGGCTGTTGTGAATACGGAATTCGTGGTGAGGGGCGTGGAGGGACTAAGAGTTGTGGACTTGAGTGTGCTGCCTTTCTTGTTGAACATGCATCCTGTTGCAGCTGCGTATGTGATGGGCGAGGTTGCGGCGAAGGCAATTGGAAGACTGTGTGGAGCTTGAAATCTGAAGTCTTCTGAATGCTTCGTTTTGTACTCCCTGAGCTTGACGTCATCGGCGTCTTGGTCTCAGTGATTTCTTGATGCAACGAAAAGGTTCGCGTTCCATCGAATGCTTTCGTGTATTTACACAGTTTGTGATGCAATGTTCGCAACTTTTGAAGTCGGGGTCGTGCATTTCTCGTGGGGCTACCATTGGCTAGGGTAGTGATGCAGGCAAAGAGTCTCGTTGCCAGCGAACTGCACCGAACCCTCGAGGATCCAATGGCCTTCGAAAAATGCCGCACTAGCAGATGCATAGCAGCTCATCTGAAACACGTCGTGACCAGGATGTTTCAAGCTGCGACAACAATGGAGGGGTTCAAGCTCTGTGCCCCTCACTTCCTACCTAGCAACGACTTCTTTATTGAGGCCTTACTTCAACGCAGCTTCCCTTCAGCTGGTCAATTCTTGCTCCCTCTCATCCTCCAACAGCCACTGCTACATACGCATACGTCTCCCACAACACAGAAGCTTCTTGATACCTCTCCACTACACCACATTTTCTCAACGCAATGGAGCGTGCAACAATGGAGCGTGCGAACAAACCGTCCAACCTGAGCGCACCCAAGGCCTCACAGCCTGGAGCTCAGGTAGACATCACGGGACAAGGAGGAAACCAGAAGGTCGTCGCCACACTTTCTTCGGGCGAGAGTGTCGAGGTTCTGCTCTTTGGAGCTACCGTCACCAGCTGGAAGAGCGAGGGCGGCAAGACGGAAAACCTTTGGTTGAGTGAGAAGGCAGACTTGACCGGCTCAAAAGCTGTGCGCGGCGGTGTTCCTGTCGTCTTTCCCGTAAGCAATGGCATGGACATGTTGTCTGCTGGATTAAACTGACATATGTCACACTAGGTCTTCGGCCCTCCCCCAAAGTCAGGCCACGCCACGTCGTCACTGCCACAACACGGTTTCGCACGTAACTCGCGCTGGGAGTTTCTGGGCAAGTCGAGCACCGAAGACGCACTCGACTCTGACTCCGTGAAGCTCGACTTTGGGCTGGACAAGTCGGGGCTCAGCGAGGATGCGCGCAAGGCATGGCCGGTTGACTTTGGGCTCGTATACAGCGTCACTCTGAGCAAAGACAGCCTGCAGACAGTCATCACTGTGCGCAACGAGGGCGAGGAAAGCTTTGAGTTCCAGTTCCTCCTGCACACCTACTTCAAGATCAAGGTGGGCTTCCCAAAGAATGCACTTCGCTGAGGCATAGCTGACAATATGCGCAGGACATCTCCAAGGTATCTGTCACCGGTCTTTCAGGGACCGAATACGTCGACAAGGTCCTCGACGCGACCACGCATCAGCAGAAGGACAACGCGCTCAAGTTCACCGGCGAAGTCGACCGCGTCTACAAGGCCATCCCGCAAGACACAACCTCAATTCTTGAGGACGGCAAGCCTCGCTTTGACGTCATTCGCGACAACGTCAAGGACACCGTCACCTGGAATCCTTGGATCGAGAAGGCGAAGGCGATGGGTGACTTCTCGCCTGACGACGGCTACAAGAACATGGTCTGTGTCGAGGTCGGAGCCGTAGATGGCTGGCAGAAGCTGGAGAAGGGCGAGGTGTGGGAGGGTGGTATGCTTGTAAAGGCCTTGCTTTGAGACTACTTTCGGCTCCGTCTGTGAGGCGTTGGAGAGCTCTGGAGTAGACTGGTCGTTATTGCACCCGTAGAGGGCTCTACACCAAAACACAAAAACACACCCACCTCATCTTGCGTACTTGCGTAGATAAAATAGCGCAAGGGTCAGAATGACTTCAATGACACATACGAATGAAATGCATGAGACCAGTAGCTGCATTCAATTGGGCACATCAGCGCACTATCTCGATTAATTGTTCGACAGTCTAAGGCCAGCGGGACGGGATCTCCTTGCGTGCTACTACCACCAGACCCCTCCCACAACATCGTGACATGACAACCAACAACACTGTTTACGTATGACGGCCATGCACCAAAACAACAACAAAGCGCATCGTTTTCTCTACCGCTGCAGACTGTGGGCAAGCGACTGATCACATACCGATTGCCAGGGCCTCATCGTACAGACCCGTAGCTTCCCCGCATATCCCAATTTCGACTCGCCTACCTGACCAAGGCAAAGTCGCATACTTTCGGGAAACATATACACGACATTGTGATACGTGCGCCGCCTGCATTGTGGCCTCTGTCGCATCACCGAGCAATGTGCTATTGAGGAACGGTTGCGACCATGGACGATCGCGAACACCACAGAAGCATGTCTCTCATACCATATGCGCCTGCAGAGTCCAGGGAAATCGTGCTGTATGTAACGCGATTCACTCACAATGCACAAACCGGCGAAGAGTACTGACTCCTTCACGCAGGCGCCACGGTTCAGCAGTAGTGGTGTACGACCAGCGCTCGAAACAACTCTCCCTCCGTGATGCCTCACATTCCGCTGTAGAAGACACTTCATGCCCATACTGTCGCCGGCCATACCGTGATCCGTCACCACACGCAGACGACGATAGCGACCACGATCACCCACCGCGAACGCCAGGCATACCCGACACAGACAATGGCTTTGTCAATCCCGCGTACTTCCAAATGCTGCGTAGAAGCCAACCAGGCTCAGCCGAAGCATCCCGTCCGTCGTCGCCGCACAAACAACTTGCGCCCGCGCCGTTTGGGCAAAGACTGAGCAGTTTCCATGCGCCAGAGGGAGCCGAGTTTGTTGGCAGCACCCCGGTGCCTCCGCGAAATATATCTTCCAAAGCATTTAGCCCGGACTACTTCAAGACATTCTTTGTCGAAGAGAGGGAGCTGGGGAGAGGAGGCAAAGGCGTCGTGCTTCTCGTGCAGCACGTCCTCGATGGTGTTCAGCTCGGCAAGTTTGCGTGCAAACGGGTGCCAGTGGGAGACGATCATGAGTGGCTCGAAAAAGTGCTCATCGAGGTGCAGCTCCTGCAGAACTTGTCGCATGAGAACCTGGTCTCATATCGCCACGTCTGGCTGGAAGACTATCAGATATCTAATTTCGGACCTAGCGTCCCATGTGCCTTCATCTTACAACAATACTGTAATATGGGGGACCTCCACGGCTACATCCTGGATTCAGCGAGACACACCATTACTAAGGAGCAGATGAAGGAGCGCGCCAGGAGAAGGTCGAAGGGGAATCTGGAGGAGCCGGAGGACATCCACGGACCACGACGCATGCATTTTGACGAGATTATTTCCTTCTTCAAGGACATCACATCAGGCCTGAACCATCTCCATGCGAATGGCTACATCCACAGAGATCTCAAGCCAAGCAATTGCCTGCTACACAACACAGGACACAGAGTCAGGGTGCTAGTCAGCGACTTTGGGGAGGTTCAGTCTGCCAACGTTGCACGCAACTCGACTGGTACTACCGGAACAATATCCTACTGTGCTCCTGAAGTGCTTCGACAGGAGCGTCCAGGAGGGGCGTTCGGCAACTTCACCACCAAATCAGACATTTTCTCCCTGGGCATGATCGTGTATTTCATGTGCTTTGCGCGGCTGCCATACCGTAATGCAGATGGTATTGATGAGGACAACGAGGACTTGGAACAGTTGAGAGCAGAGATCTCAACATGGGCGGGGATTGACGATGAGCAGCGCGTTCGGTCAGATCTGCCTGAAAAGCTGTACAGATCTCTGAAGCGCCTCCTCGCCCTCAACCCAGACCACCGCCCAGGCGCTGAGGAGATAATGGTTGTCTTAAAGTCGCCTTCATTGTTCGACGAGTTCAATACTTACTCTGGGACGCACCAGGCGTCTGAGCTTGATGACTTCAGCCCTCGCATCAGCCGCGCAGACACACCAAGTCCATCGCCCGAACAAGCCCACAGGAAACGTTCATCGATGAGCTACACGCGACCTGGTCGCTCGAATCTTGGTGCCTCAGTCATGGACCGCTCACCAAGTCCACCAGACCCGCAGCTAATGAGACGACAATCTTCAGAGGACGGCGCTGTTATGCTGAGACACAAAAAGCTGGAGTTTCCGCCGCCTTCGCCTGTGTCAAGGGCGACATCACCGCAGAGACTCATGCTACCTCCGCCTCCACCGCCGCGTACACTTGCTCGCCTTTGCTCAACGCTGCATAGTCCCTCCTTCATCGGAACGTCGAAGGTCCTTCTGTTCTGCGTGAAGGTTTACAGTCTTTTCTCTCCTTGCCAGCCATTTGCTGCCGATTCATGGGCTATGTACCCATTGCTAGCACTGGCATCCTGTGACTTCTTGTTCCTGGGCGCCCGTATCGACATTGGAGGAAGGAACTTGCGCTTGGGCAATCTCTCTGCGAGTGCGGCATTGCTCGCTGTACATGTTGCCGTTGTCTTCTTGCTGCTGCGATGGGATAAACTTTGCGTGAGGGGAGTGGTTTGGGATGGGTACTGAAGGCGTGCTCGATGTCGATGGAAATCAAGTTCGGGCGGCGCTCTGAGTTTATGATACCTCTGAGTGATAGTTGAGGTGGGTGGAGCAATGTAAATCACAATGTTGAAATTGCTGTTCATATGAACAACAACAACCCATGTTTTATGCCGTAGACATACTATATTTTCCTGTTCTATGCAAAGACGTGGACTTGGTTAGGCCAATTTCGTGGGCCCGTGCGTGCGTGCGTCGTTAGCGTAGGCGCGCCTTCCGTCTGTTTTGTTTATCGAACAACAACGCCTCGTCGTCAATTCAGCATTGCACTTTCCGCCAACGCGCACCACGTCGCCCGGTCTGAATCCGACCGAACAGACAGTTGGTAGTTGTTTTCTTGGAGCAACAGATTCTACGAGACATCTTTTCTCTATCACCTATTACGCGCTTCTACGACGCGACACACTTAATCAACACAGCTGCCCACCGCAGCAACGACTGGATGCAATGCAGTCCTCTCCGCCCAACAGCCACGGGAAAGCACACACCATCCGCGAACTTTCACGCAGTCTGAGCCATAGCCCTCGGGACATTCCCTCACCGTCACCACCGCCCAGTGACTCGAATCCCACTAAGCACTCGGGCTTTGGCACGGAAACGTCCAATTTCTTTAACGACCCCGACATTCTCATGTCAACACAGCACAACATCCAAGAGGACACCAACACGCTCCCGCAGTACCCACGCATCCGGTCCACCGCCAAAAAGGTGAACGCCTGGCACATGCTTCGTTCAGAGCAGCCCATCCCCGACACGTCCATGGTCAACAAGGAGTTCGGCGACTTCGACCACAGTGGTGAGGACGACGAGGCCATCTCCGTAGAGCAGTCGCGTGGCCTGCCTCGCGGCACACCCAGCAAGATGAGCTCGCAGTTCAACAGCCTCTACGACATCACCCCGCCCTCAAACCGCATGCGCAAGTCGTATGCCGCCGAAACGGGCAGCCTGCGACGCGACGCCCAGATCCGACGCGCCTCGCGCAACGACCTCGACACCAACGCATCACCGCGCCCTGCCAGCAAGCGAAACTCGCCTGCCCTGCCCGCGAAACGCACTTCGCTTGCGCAGCTGCATGCAAAGCTCTCGGAGGATGAGTCTTCCTTCATGGACCAGCGACCGCCCACTCTCACCATGGATTCTGCAAAGAACACACGATGGGGCAACCGCAGCAGACACACCTCCCTGCAGATGGATGGCGTAGTCGACTCTCCCGCGCGTGCAAATGCGACGCCTCGGTCGCGACCAGCGACCGCCCAGAACGCGACTGCCCAGTCTTTCATCCTGCCAGATCTGCCGAACCTCACTGAGCTAGTCTCCGGTGTCTTTGAAGACGGCACGCCTGTGTTCTCCAAGACAGCTCCGGCACGATCGCGTTTCTCTGCGCCTCCGAACGGCGGTCGTCGGCCACAGCACATCCCGATTGAAGGTGTGCCGATACCCGATGAAGAGAAGGCCATCTTCTCCGCGCTTCAACTACTGCAAGACAAGGTCGAACAGATGGAGCACGAGCGCGCAGAAGCAGAGAAGAAGATAGAGGAGCAGGACTTGGAGCTGATCGAGCTGAGGGCCACCACACAGGCTCAGGACAAGCTTCGACGGAGTGACAGCGCTCACGACTCAGACTCTGCCAAAGGTAGCTGGAAGGTCGAAAAGACGCGTAAGTTGCTATTGAGAAGTATTTGGCGCGTATACTGACTTGCAAAGGCCTTGATGCAACCGTGCAGACCCTACGGACTAAGCTTGACCGAGCAGAGCGAAAGACGGCAGTACTGGAGATCGAGAAGAAGAGGCTGAGCACTGAGCGGGACAACATGGCCGGCCAGCTCGGTGTAGCTTTCCAGACATGCGAGGAGTTGAAGAGCGAGAAGAACGCGTTTCAAGACGAGAACGACACTCTTCGACAAGAGATCGACGCGCTGCGAGCGGAGAACGAGGCATTGCGCGATCAGATGGACCAGGACCACTCTCAACATCGCGAAGAGACCACCCAGCTTCGACGTCAGTTCGACCAGAATGCAAACGCGACGGAGAAGGAGAACGCGAATCTTCACGCAGAACTGGCTCGTGTCCGCGCGAGGCACGATGATAATACACAGCAGCTTGCACGGAAGGACATCGAATTGAGGAAGGCACGCCAGGAGCAGGCCGAGTTCGACCGCCTGAAGAACGACCACGCCTCGCTGAAGTCGCAGCTGGCCAGCCTCAAGGCGAAGCGTGAGGAAGACGTCAAGAAGTGGGCGCGTCAAGAAGCAGCTCTCAAGACTCAAGTCGATCGCCGCGATGAAACCATTCGATTGTTCCAGGACATGACCCAGGAGCAGACCAACGAAGCAATGCGACTGGACAACGAGAACCTCCGAAAAGAGCTTGCACAGCTGTCGACCCAGCACGAGGACGAGAACGCGCACTGGGCGATGAAGGAGGTGGCAATGAAGCGCAAGATCAAACAGCGCGAGGAAGCCGCCCGCACCACCCTTGACATGTCCCGTGAAGTTCTGGGTATCCGAGAGGCAAACGGCCAGACTTACGGCGTTCCTACATCTAAGGGCAAGGAAAAGGCTTCCGAAGACAACTTGCAACGCAAGCCTAGCCACCGCCGTGATGACACACGTACGCGTATCAAAAACCGCGTACAGCAGGAGGTCCGGAACAGCAAGGTGAATAATGCTTCTTACTACGAGTCTCACGTTAAGGAGAGTCCAAAGAAGTCGTACACCGGTGTCTCCAGGTTCTCCAATCGCACATCTGGGCCCATCGATCAGTATCGGAGTTTCTCTGCTCCCGTACCAGCCGATAAGAACGCCTACACCGAGAGTGATGTCGAATCGACCACTGACTTGTCACTCGCACCTCGTGGCACCCCGTACACTTCGCGAAGCATTGGTCACAATAGGCCCTCCGCTACTATCCAGCCTCCCGCTGATCTGAACTTGACCGAGTTGAGCTACATCGACAGTGCTCAGATCGCACAGCTTCGCCGAACTCTGGAGGAAGAGCGAGCTGCTGCGCGTCGTAGAGCATCATCGGCGCCGTTGGAGCAAGAACAACGCGATGAGACTGTTCGCTCTCAGCGACAGACTAGGGAAGACACTGTCCGATCTGTTGTCTCCGCGAGGAGTGAACGACGTCCATCACTCCCGCGCAAGTCTTCGCTGAAAGACATCACGCAGCGCACCAACGTCACCCAGTTTGACGAAGATGTTACCAGCGATGTGTCGAACCTGGATGCCGATGCCGAGCCTACACAGACCGGACAATCTGCCGCCGATGCATCGATGCTCAGCAACACGAGCCGCCGCCGACGCAGTGCTCCTACTGAGATGACATCCGCGTTTATCGTTCCCGACATCAAGCTTGAGAGCCGGAAGCAAGCCACCACGACCATTCGGATCTCCCACAACGCTACCAGCAAGGACCACGACAACGCCAACTGTACTGTATGCCGTCGCGAAGGATTCACCAACGCCACCGATGATCTGCGTGTTCCCAAGCTTGTAGCCGTCTCATCTCGCGAGCCTGCAGACATTGATGCTACTATGCGCCCCGCCCGGTCACCTAAAGAGGCACTCGCCCTGGTCGTCAAAGAGTTGAAGGACGAGCGAGCACATCTGCACATGGAGCTGGCTGTCATGCGCGTAATGCTTGAGTCTCACGATGTGAGCCTTGGCAACCGCAAGCGTCGCGACATCAATGTCTCAATCCAAGATATTCTACGCCGCCTCGAGATCAAGGACACCCAGATCTACAATTTGTACGACGTGCTAGAGGGCCAACAGACTGACGACCTCACTGAGCTTGATGTCGAGAACATTACTGAGCAGATCCGCGCCGAGGACAAGACCCAAGGCGAACCCGGAAAAAAGACGAAGAAGGTCACTATCCGCAGCTTCGTCGACGATGACCACAGCGTTGAGATGGGCCGTGGTGTGAGTGTTGATATAGATGGGGAGACGGAGGAGCTACCCTGGGAGGGCTTTGAAGAGTCGGGCATGGACGGTGACATCAGCTACGGTGCTCTGGAAGGCTGGAGGACGAGCGTGCACTAGTTGCAACATCGACCTGTGCTTGCTGTGGTTGAGAAACTTGTTGGACTTTCCTATGGCGTTGGACTAGCGGTGGTCAAAAGGCGTTTTGGATACGGTGCATTGCTACGGGAGCATCGGGTATGGCTCTCCCGACTGTGGGTTGCAGCATTTCTTCCTGGGTAGTTTATCGTCTCGCTGCGCTTTCTTCGATACTGTCACCTAGCTCTTCTTCTGCGTCTTTCAATTGGGGCGTGTTGCTTTCCTCCTTACTTTGTGGCTGCTCTCGGCTTTGAGACTTCGACTCACCTTCCACGGTTTGAGTTGGCCTCGCCTGGCGCAGCTTTCGGGTCCGGCGGAGCGCAATGCCTCTGAAGTTGAGGGATGTGGTTGAAGGAGTTCGGCGACGGTGTAGAAGGATTGTGTGGCCTGATGTTTAGTAGCGACGAATTGAAATGTACATCAATACTGACGCCAGAATCTGCGGAAAGTGAACTCCCGGCAACTCGGTGTAACGGTGCATGCTCTTGTTCGACTTTGTCGAGTAATAAACCTGGCTCAGCCTTGCGACGTGCCTCGTATTCCTGCTGGCTGGATTCGTGACTGCATCCGAGGACCGGTTAAAAGGCCTTCCCACGGGACAACGCGCATTTTGACTCCAAATTCAGACGGAAGCTAGGGAAACGAGCCTTCCAAACCTTCTAGAAGAAGCAAAAGACGAGTACGAAAGATTCGAGATTGCGCTTGGCGCGGCTGATGGCCTGAGTAACGGTCGGCACGTGGAAGACCCCAGTGTGGGGATGAGTATAAAGATCGGGGCAGCAGCAAGGTTGTTATGGTAGACATTGTCTGATCTCGGCTGTCTCTCGGGTACATAGGCCAAGATGAAGTTCCAAAGGCTCCTCCTCACCGTACCTCGTCCGTATTTCCACTCCGCACCCTTTTCCCATACTAACACTACCCAGTCGTTCTCGCCGCGCCTTCTCCCAAAGAACAAACATGGGACTACATCATCGTTGGTAGCGGTGCCGCCGGCATCCCACTCGCCGATCGCCTCTCTGAATCCGGCAAATCTGTCTTGTTACTGGAACGTGGCTGGCCCAGCTCTGGGCGCTGGGGCGGTACCCGGAAGCCCTCATGGCTCGAAGGCACGAATCTGACGCGCTTCGACGTCCCAGGTATTGCGCAGCTGGTTTGGCAAGAGGGCTTTGACAACAGCGGCATTTGGTGCGATGATGCGCCGAGTCCGGCGGGGTGTCTTTTGGGCGGTGGGACGGCGATTAATGCTGGGCAGTTTTATCTGGTGAGTGATGCGGAATATGGTATGAAGCATGGTGTTGACGTCTGTAGCCCACACCGAACGACTTTGACTGGAATCAACCGCCAGGCTTCCGGTCCCGCGATATGGCATCCGCTATGCGAAAGACCAAGCAGCGTCTTCCTTGGACTGACACGCCTAGCATGGACGGAAAGTCGTATCTCACAAATGGAAGCTCTATCATCCGCAAGGCCATCACGGATCCATCTGTCCTCGGCAGTTTCCGCTGGATCACTGCAAACGAGAACCTGAACGACAGGGACATGACTTCGTCGTGGACGGAATTCTTCTTCCAGAATGGCGAGAAGGGTGGGCCAATGGCTACGTATCTCGTGACTGCTAGTCAGAGGAAGAACTTTAGGCTGCAGATGAACACTATGGTTGCAAGAGTGCTGCGAGATGGCGATGTTGCGACTGGTGTTGAGGTTGAGAGCACGGCGCCAGGAGGACTCAGTGGCACGATCAAAGTCACACCCGGATCTGGGCGTGTCATCCTCTCAGCCGGCGTGTTCGGCACCTTCAAGGTCCTTCTGAGAAGTGGCATCGGGCCTGTCGATGAGTTGCAGAAACTGTCCAACAGCTCGAGCGAGGCTAAGAAGCTTCCGCCCAAGAAGAAGTGGCTCGACCTCCCGGCTGGATCCAACCTCGACGACGGCCCGAACTTCTACATTGGTGTTGCTGTGCAGAACTTGGAGTTCTATGACTGGGTCGCACTCTGGAACAGCACCAAGGACAACCCGGACATCAAACGCTACCTCAGCAGCCGAAGTGGACCATTGGCTCAACTACAAGCTAGTGCTGGCCCAGTGTCTTGGGATACTGTACTCAGTGCCGATGGGCAGAAGAGGGTAATCCAATGGGACTTTTCGACAGGCAGGAACGCGATGATACCCGGTGATGGTACGTCCAATGACCCTGCACCGAACGATAGACCAAAGATGGCTGGCTAACTACAATTCTAGGCGGCTACATGGTCTTCGCAAGCAACTTGAATCTCGGCCACACCTCCCGCGGCCGCCTCTCCCTCAATCCCACCAGTCTCGCCGTCGAAATCGCCCAATCACCCTACTTCAACGACCCCGGCAACCACGACTTCGCCGCCGTGGTCTCGTCCGCCACATCCCTTATCGCCCTGCTCAACGCCACTATCCTCCCCTCCAACCCCGGTTCCTTCTTCATCTACCCGCCGCCCGGTGTCACGCTCGAGCAGTACCTACAAGTGGCGCCAAGAGCTAGTAGTAACCATTGGGTCGGCACGGCGAAGATGGGTGCAAAGTGTGGGAGGGACGGAGCGGTGGTGGATGCGAGTACGAGGGTGTGTGGCATGAAGAACTTGCATGTTGTGGATGCGAGCGTGCTGAATGGGAACCCGACGGCTAATCCGCAGGCGACCTTTATTGTTATAGCGGAGAGGGCGGCGGAGGTTATTTTGGGGTTGGGGAAGAAGTATTGATGTGCAATGAAGTGTAGGGACACAGTATACAGTACGTCAATTTAGTATATGAGTATATGAAGGACTTCCAACTATTCAATCGTATAACATCGTAAAAGGAAATGAAGGAAAGCCCACTGAAGAAAAGCCCACTGAAGAAAAGCCCACTGAAGAAAAGCCCACTGAAGGAAAGCCCACTGAAGAGAAGCCCACTGAAGAAAGCCATAGGCACCTCCTCGAAATCATCCCTCCTTCTGCTCAACGATCCTCAGATTTCCGTCATATCGCTCCTGCTACTGCAACTGCTGTTTTCGTCACTATCATCCCAATCAGCTCCCCGCACCGCCTTCAAGATCTCTTGTGGTACCAATTCCCCAACCCACTGCTCGAGCCCATCGTACTTTTCGAAACAATCATCACCATACAACTGCAACACCCACTGCTCTTCTCCGCTGAGCTTGCGCCAGGGTCGCATGTCACCGGTCCCTGCAAGACGCCGCAACTCGTCGCGGACCTTCCTGCCAGAAGGCATGTCATGCACTGGCTTGTCCAAGAGCTCATTGTATAAATCCTCGAGGTTGGGCGTAGCGAGCATGAACCCATGAGGCGGCGGTAGGCCTGGATAGTGGCAGGATTCGCGGTGTTCGGTGAGCTCTTCTTTTGTCATGAAGACTGTCAAATCGCGATCTGGCCCGAGGGCTGCGGCGACTTTCTCGTCTTTGCTCTCGAAGAAGGCCTCTATTTTGCGCGCGCGTGCATCGGAGGGCAGGGCAATGTATATCTTAGCTGCGCATTTGTAGTATGTATCTTCGGTCGCCAGGTACTCTGCTATGAGCTCGCCGGGATTTTCGCGTACTTCCCGTGCGAGGTTGAGAGTGACGAAAGGATTATTGATGCCAAGACCACCATACGGTTGCGGCAGGTAGAGGAAAGCTTCGAGGGAGAAGGATGAGTCCGCCAAAACATGCCCGACGTGTTTGACCAAGAGCTTCTTGACATGAGTGGTAAGACTCTCGCCATCAAGGACGACGTCGAAGATGGTCTTGTACGCGTTCCTCACCAGTTCCAGGTGCGCTTTCCCAAATATGTTGGATGGCGGACCAAAGAGATGAGCTGCGTATGTACCAGCAGTCTCATTCCACACACGGACCCATTCCAGCATAGTTGGGCAAGCTCTGAGCTGCTTCTTGATACCCCAGGCATAAGGTTTGATCTGCGTCTCGTCGATGCTGACACTTCCCGGGTTGAGCTGCAAGAACCCGATGGAGAGAGTCTGCTTGAAAGATACATCAAGGCCCATTGTATCCGCAAAGGCCGAGACTTCAGCTTCGTAAGCTTCGTGCTGGTCGTAAGTGCCAACAAAGTGGCAATCATTGTTGAGTCGGTACAGGTAGGACTTGGTCTTCTGGCGGACAGCCAGCTCGAGAAAGAACATGACCGCTTCAGTCAAGAACATCTCAAGCGCATGGCGCTCCGGAACACCGCGAGCGCGATGCACAACACGATCCGGCGTGCCTTGGCCTGTCGGTTCGAGATTCACCTTTGCAGAGAGGAAGCGCTCGACAAACTTCAACGACGCTTCGGGAATGCCCAGGAACTTGAGCATCGCCAAAGCGGTTTTGTGTGGAAGGCCTGGAGCGAGGGACTCAAACTTGGCCGACCCACTGTATACAAGTCCATCCAGTGCATCGCGCAGCTTCAACTCGACTGCCAGGGTCTTCGAAATGGTGGCTTGTACTTCATCGGATGAATTGAATCGTGGAGTGCAGCCATTCTCGAAAGGCAGTCGCGACATGAAAAATTCGCTCTTGTAGTTGCTGTTGCGACTGGTAGCGACATTGCTGCGGCTGTAAAGATGGTTCCACGAGAAGAAAGTCTTGGCTTTCTTTTTCCTGTAGCCTGGGGGTGGCGGTGGCGGGTACACGATGGGCATTGGGGCTGGTGGTGGTGGCGGCGGACCACAGTTCATCATCATGGGAACCGGTGGAGGGGGCGGCATCAGCATCGGCGCCGGCGGGTGCGAGTGACACATTGTACACAGGTTGGTTGGCGTGGCTGGAGGTTCATGCTTGGAAGGTGTAGGACCCAGGAAGTAATCGCGCTTCCTCGATTGCTCGACGGTCAAGCGTTCGCTGTCGAAAGATGTGCACATCCCAGCGAATTCCTTCAGGCAGCTTTTGAGCTTCAAAGCCCACCTGAACCCTACGCAATGCAGAAACAGCATGTCGACGATGTCTTCCTCCAGAACAACGCAGTATGAGCCGTTTGACTTTTGTCGAGTGCTTATCGGTAACCCTTTGTCGCCATTATAGTTCCAGTCGCCGATGGACTTGACGTTGATAGTGGAGGCTAGCTCGCGTAGGGCTATGGGTGATTGCAGGTATGCCTGAAGTGTCTGTTTCTTCTCGTCGTCGATGAGCTCGTCGCCAAGAACATCCACGATACACCACCTGGAAGTTGTACGCATTAGAATAATTTGCTTCACATGTGGGTTGTAGTACACCACTTACATGAGGAAGTCTTGATCCACATCAACGCCGTCGGTTTCGAGCTCTCCGGAGAAGTCTTTCAGCTCACTTCGTACCGTTTCGAATTCTTGCTGGTCGCCATCATTAAGGAGAAGGTTGGTAAGATATGCTTCAATGGCAACCTCGTCCACCTCACGCTCAGTCAAGGCCATGCTCTCAAACTCGGCCAGTGCTTCATCGTGCCCGTTTTCCACGACTTCGAAATCGTCGACTTCGATGCTGCCGTCTTTGGTAGTTGTTGACGCCGCAGGATCTTTGGCATCCATGGCATTCCTCATCAACTCGACGTGCAGCGAAGAAACCTCGAGTCGATTCAGGTACTTGCCAAGCTTGCTGCGAATCTGTTCTTCAAACTTCAGCATCTTTGCTTCGGAGAATGACCAGTCGTCTTCAGCGAGATCCACATATACGCCCAGGTCGTCGAGATCGTCATTGTTGAGAATGTCCGGATTTCCCTTCTTGACGTCCTCAATCAAAGACTTGACCCTGGCAACGGTATCGGCTTCTGCTGAGCGACGGACATCCAGGCGATAGCGAGCCTTGAACGCTTCTTTAGCGCGGTTTAGCTCGTCGATCTTCAGGCCCGCAACCTGTCTGAGTATCGGCGACACCGTGAGGGGCGGCATCACATCCATGACTGATGGTTTTGAGATGGCAATTCGGCGTGTGGGAGAAAGAAGGCTGAGAGAGGGGTTATGTAGGCCAGCGCTACCTCGTAACGGCGCTCGGCTGTGGAAGCACGTAGGCAGCAGCTGCATGAAGGGCAGCTTCAAACGAACAGCATGTCGGCCTGAGGACGCACAAGATTACTTTGCATGATGTCGAGGAGGAGTAATGGCCAATCATTTCAAGCGAACATTGACCCCGCATTCACCGGTAACGCATGCGTAAGCTTCGCTCACCAGTGAAAGGCCTTCAAATAGCAGCCACTTCTTTTTTGACTGACCTGAATGCAAAACGCGTGAAGCACCGACTTTTGCTTTAAACAAGTCCTGAAGGTCGATACAATGGCAACCAGCACCTTCGTCTCCATGACAGCTGTCAACCAGTCGCGAGCATAAGAGCTCGGCGTCTAATGAATTGTGCCCGAGCGGTCTGATGCTTCGTAGTCTGCCTAGCTAATCTGCACAGCAACGCGGTTGGTCTGATACTTCCTCGTGCTCGGCAGCAGGATTGTACACACAATAGCAATGCTGCCAAACGCAATTGAGGTGAACTGTTGTGGTCAATAACATACACGACAAGGACAAAGGTTACCCACCCAAACGTATTTCAGACTCTGGCTAAATGCCCACTGGCTGCCCTTCAATGCGCCCTGCATAACAGCTGGCGAAATTCCAGGTATTTGAGCTTCTGCCAATGCTTCGGGATTGGATAGATACAGGCCGACGAACTGTGTTGCAGAAGTAATTGGCAGCCCGGCCTTGACCGCATACTCGGCAACGTATGCTGGCAGGTTCTGCTCAAGCTTCGTGGCAAAAATGTCTAGGATGGCACGAAATTAGCATCTGTCTGACATGCATTTCATAAACATGCACTCACTGTAATATATGCTGTACCCAATCGAGCCTCCGACCGTGCGGATGGATAGCGACAGAGCTGCAGCGGTCGTAATGAGTGCATCCGGACACACAAGCATTGCTACCGTCGCCGCTGGAACCAAGACACCGCCAACACCAAGGGAGGCCAGCGAACCAAGAGCAACCACAAGTTTTTCGTTCTCGGGCGTCATGGCTGAAAGAGCTCCGGCGAATGAGGTCATCAGCAGCACTGCTACCAACAGAACTTCCCTAGTATGGCCCGGGAAGAAAGATAGCGCTGCATTGAAGCCTATAGCTCCGAGCGCCGTTGTGACAGCTGGTGCAAGACCTCTCAGTCCGATTTGCACTGGCACGGGGTCATAGACACTCGAGAATGTTACCGGGAAGAAGTTCAGGATGGCTTTACAGATTTAGTGAAGAACATTTCGTCGGGGGAGAAACACTTACAGAAGAAGTTCATGCCTGCTGCAAATGCAATTACATACGCAAGTCCAACGATGCGTTGTCCTTTGAAGAGCTCACCAGGCACCATTGGGTGTCGCGCGAACTTCGCTTCGTACACGACCCACGCTGCGATGAGTCCGAGCCCTACAAGCATCGTACCAAGCACGTAACCCGATGCCCATGGATGCGTGTAGCCACCTGACTGGAGTGCGACGAGACTGCACGTCGTCAGAATCTGCACGACACTCGACATGAGGGCTGACTTACAACAGGGTCAGTCCAGTGATCGACAAAGCGCCGCCAACGAAGTCAATACGCTTGACTGTGCGCGTATGGAATTAGTATACAGTCTGCATACAGTTTGAATTCCTAGACTTACTAATAGCTCGTCGAGAGAATCCTTCGGCTCGTGTATGATTCGTGGGGAAGTATGTGAAGGCTAGGCCAAGACCGACGATGCCGTTGAACGTGAGCGCACACCATGGTCCCCAGCGCCACCCAATCCTCGTATCGCTATGCGACCACAACTCGACATAGAGCAGGTATGGGCAGAACGGTAAGACTAAAGCCGTGACTAGGGTACGTCAGCTTGAACATGATGTCTTGCAGGTTTGATCTACGTACCTAGAGCAAGAGAGTAGCCACGGTACTTCACAGGTACGACCTCCGCCAGTCTGTATGAAGTCAATCATTGCGATGTGAGTCAGATTCGGCAGGTGTAAATACCCAGCAAGACCCGTCAGTTCGCCAATGGCTGCTCCTGCGCCCGACAGTGCCATACCCGCCAGCAGCTGGGCAAAGCTATGTCCTGATCCCACAAGCACACAGCCGATGCAAATGCACAAGGCGCCGAACAGAGCAATGTAGCGCTTGCCAAACAGGTCTTGTAAATATCCTGCGAACGGACACACCGCCGCGATGGCTAGAATGTTGGCGGTTGGCAGCCAACCAGAACCTCGCTCAAGACCCAGGTCCTCCTCGATGAAGCCGACGGAGGCTCCAATGAAGTAGAGGATGACCTATCAGGGACATAAGTAACATATCAATTAGCAAAGTAAATTCTTACCTGTGAGCCCGTGTAGAGCGAAGCCAGAAAAACTGCTGCAAACATGCTTCGGATATTCCAGACCACTCTACCGTCAGAGTCGTCACCCTTAACGGCGCGTGAGTTCGTCATGTCAATGCCTTCCAAGGTCCGCTCTTTTTGTAGCTCGTACGACGATTGGGTTGGTTGAAGCTGTAGATCTTCAACATGTTGAGTATCTTGCTTTTCGTGCGCATAGTCTTTGGTGTCCGTGGGTGAAGCCATGTTGGGCTGGGTATGCTCAAGGCAGAGGCAAGAAAGTATTGTCAACGACGGAAGGGATGATCAGTGTGCAGCTTGCAAGTGTTGCACTGTGAAAGGAACAATACAAGGTACAACTACACATCACTGCGCTTATCATCTCCATCATCCGGACGATGTTCTCCTGGCGATCCAGGTCCCCACATTACTCGCGACTTGGAACTCTAGATTGGCCTTCACAGCGAGCACCTGGCTGTGAACATACTCTTTTTGGATGGAATCTGGGGTAGTGCCTTGTTAAACGCGGGGAACACGCAAGGGTCGGCGAATTGTGGCTCTGGCCCGCATGATTTATTGGATTGTCGAGAGTGGAGTTGAACAAGGTCGACTCGAAAATACCGACGCGTACCAGCCGCAAAATGCCGACGCATGAACCGTTGACAAGGGCCCACCCCACGATCTGGATCATGGAAACTTCTTGGTGCTTTTCTTCCAAGACTGAATCCGTCGATGTGGTAACACTGCACGATGCACTGATAAACAGTCTGGACCGCGAGCTTAGCCTTTCGAAATCATACGACTTCGCCAAAGCGTATGCATCGCACGAAATGATACCCTTCCGGGGTAGGGGAATCAAGGAGATGCGCTCATGGTCGCCTTTCGCATGGAGTACTGAACCTACTTCATCCTGGTCAAGACCTCACTTCTTATCATCCTCTTCCGCGATGAGGGCCTCGACATCTCTCTCCATGAGCCACTTGCGCACGCTCTCCATGACTTGTTCGAGCGTCCGGCCACCTTCCATCACGTCGTCGAGGTCGTGGACAGTGGTCCCGCTTCGGTGATCCGTGACTCGCTGCTGGCCCCAGTTGTAGGTCCGCACTTTGTCTCCGCGACCCATTTTCGCGACCCCGATCACGCTTCGCCGCATATTCGCCATCTCCTCTTCTCGTTTCTCTCGCCGTGACTGAGCAATGCGTGAGCGCATTAGTGCCCAGGCTGCCTCTTTATTCTTGTGCTGAGAGCGAGAATCCTGCATGGACACGACTGTGTTCGTCGGAATATGCGTGAGCCGCACAGCGGATTCTGTCTTGTTCACATGCTGGCCACCCGCACCACTTGCTCGCATGACTTCGAGCTTGATCTCTTTTTGATCAATGTAGTAGTCGCTCTCCGGGTTGTCGAAATCGCCGTCCAGTACAGAATTCTCTTGCAAGCTGGGAAGAACGTGTACTGAAGCTGCGCTGGTATGTGTGCGGCCCTTGGTCTCGGTTGCAGGTACTCGCTGCACACGATGCACGCCAGCTTCGCACCTAAAGACGCTGTACGCATCTTCATTCTCTATCTCGATGATTGCTTCTGAAAGCGGTATGCCTGCTTCGCTTGTGCCATTGATGTTTTCGTACTTCAGCAAGCTTGTGCGGAAGCCGCTACGATTGCAGAAGGCCAAGTACATGCGGAACAGGTCGCCTGCAAAGATAGCTGCTTCAGACCCACCAGCACCAGGTCGTATCTCCAGGAGACATGGCAGATGTGCGAACGGATGCACAGGCACCAACGATGTGATCAGGCTTTGCGAGGCTTCCGCAAGCTGTGTGCGCGACTCGTCGAGGTCGTCTGCGGCGAGTGACCGAAGTTCAGGGTCGGTCGTCGAGTCGTGTATCAGCGAGGTGAGCTCTGCGACGGACTTAGTCAGATCAGCGTGTCTGATCGCGTCGTAGATTCTGATGATGCTATGCTTACCTCGGTAGCCTTGTCCCATTCTCCAAGAGCATTAATTATTGGACTGTACTCCCCCAGCTTCTTCGCTGCACGTGTGTCAAAGCCATTGGCAAGCTTGTCCGTCAGCTGGCCATGTTCAATTGCGACGTCGCGTGCTCTTGCAAGGAGAGCTTTTGGTACAGCTTCAGCGGTGCCTGGCACATCGTTAGCATCGTCGTCTGAACGTGGTCATGATGAATTGTAACTCACCACTTGACTGGTAACGAACATATTGCCTGGTCACGTTTTTACCAAGACGAGACAAACAGTTGCGGCATACCCACGGCCCAATTATCATTGTCGTGGTTGATGCATCATAATCGCACGAAAAATGTTCCGACGCGCTTTCCGTTTCCGACGCGGTGGACAACCGCACGTGACCGACACTTACGACTCAGATCTCTATCTACTTGCCACCTTCCTAATCAATCACAGCTCGGTGTACAGTGAACGTCATGTGTGCCTCAATGCTCGCCCTGCGTTCCTCCGAGGCACGTCTTCTGCGAAATCGGCATTCCGTACGGCATCACCATCTCCGGCTGTAGCCGTTCATCATTGGTTCGCACATGGTCTCTTCAACGCTACGACTTGCCAACTAGAGCCGCTCTTTCCCACCTTCTTAACTCATGTCACCACCTCGACGCAGCAAGAGAGCGAAGACGCAGCACGATCAAGAGCCTCAGCAAACCATGGGCCCCAACGTCTACCCCCACCCTGAACCTCAATTCGTCCACTTCCCAAGTCGACGGTCTGTGGTGCATAGCACGAAGGGAATTGTGTCATGTACCCAGCCTCTCGCGTCAGCAGCTGGAATTGAGATCTTGAGGAAAGGTGGAAACGCAGCAGTATGACGTAATGTATCCTTGCGAAAAATCTATGCTCACGATGAGTAGGATGCAGCAGTGGCGGTAGCAGCAGCTATCAATGTGACGGAGCCTTCCTCTACTGGCATTGGTGGTGATATGTTCTGTCTCTACTACGATGCCAAGACGAAGAAGGTATCTGCCCTGAACGGCTCCGGACGATCCAGTCAGGAAGTCACGCTCGAGAAGATCAGAAAGGACCTCAAGATCAAGGATGGAGAACAGGGGCAGATACCCATGCAGAGCGTACATGCTGTGACTTTACCAGGAGCAGCTGCTGGGTGGGTCGACACTGTTGAGCGTTTTGGAAGCGGAAAGGTGAGCATGGAGGATGTGCTTGCTCCAGCCATTGAGCTAGCCGAGAAGGGTTTTCCTGTCTCAGAGCTCTCTGCCGCTTTCGTAAGTCGTGAGGCCTGTGTAATGGGAAAGCGACGTGCTGATAAGAACAGTGGGGTGCGAGCGAGTCGCTGCTGAAAAAGCAATCGCCCTGCGGTCATGAGATGCTCAAGAAGGATGCTTCTGCGAAAGACGGCTGCAGAGCACCCAAGGCTGGCGAGATCATGAAGAATCCGACGATTGCCAACACCTTCAAGTTGCTTGCCAAGCATGGTAAGAAAGGCTTTTACGAGGGCGAAGTGGCTGAGCAGCTTGTGAAGGTCGTGACTGATCTTGGCGGCTACATCACTCTCGACGACATGAAGCACCATGCGGAAACAGGCTCTGAGCCCGTCGATCCCATATCACTCAAATATACCGGCCAAGGCATCGGCGACTCAACTGATGGTGGTATTGAGCTATGGGAGCATCCACCCAACGGCCAGGGCATCGTGGCTCTCATGGCTCTGGGTATCATTCAAGAGCTGGAGAAACAAGGCAAGATCTCAAAGTGGAGCCATAAGGACCACAACTCGACACAGCATCTCCATGCCTGCGTCGAAGCTCTGCGCCTTGCCTTTGCCGACGCCCACTGGTTTGTGACCGACCCGAATGTGGTCAAAGTGCCGTCAGCGGAGCTCATTTCAGAGAAGTATCTGGCCGAGCGGGCGAAGCTCTTCGACCCGAAGAAGGCCGTCTCAGCACCCGTCCATGGCTCTCCAGCACATATGCAGAGTGACACAGTGTACTTTTGCTGTTCCGACTCCGAAGGTAACGCCATTTCCTTCATCAACAGTAACTATGGCGGCTTTGGAACCTGTATCATTCCAAAAGGCTGCGGTTTCACGCTTCAAAATCGCGGTGCAAACTTTAGTCTCGCCAAAGATCACCCCAACGTTCTTGCACCGCGCAAGCGACCATACCACACAATCATCCCCGGCCTGACTACCTACGCGAAGGACGGTAGCTTGCACTCCGTGTATGGTGTCATGGGCGGTTTCATGCAGCCGCAAGGTCACGTCCAGGTCTTGCTCAACCAGGAGGTTTTCAAGCTCAACCCTCAAGCAGCGCTGGACTCGCCGCGCTTCTGCATCGGTGCTGGTATGCCGAGCGCAGATGGACAGATGACTGATGCGACGATATATCTGGAAGAGGGTATCGACAAAAAGGTCGTGGACGAGCTACGCGCACTTGGGCACAGCGTCGAACAACTTGATGGATATGGTCGCGGAATGTTCGGACGAGGCCAGATCATTCGAAGACACGTGGATGATGGTGTCTTGGTGTGGAGTGGCGGAAGTGATTTGCGAGGAGACGGTGCAGCAGTGCCGATGTAAAGGATTAAGAATACTGATTGTGGCAGGCAAAATGCTCGACCTGCACGTTGAAAACCTGGGATGCGTTTAAGTTTCTTGGCCTTCTTGCTGATCATCAGGACATTACCTAACATTAGGATGCAGCGGTGGCGTCATCAATCATCCCCAGCACCGTCTGTACTACTCGAAGAATGCTATCAGTTCTCTGTGGGCTACCAGTATGCATAACAAAGCCCACAACGCGTCCTCCCAGGTTGAAATTTGACACCGCTACAGTCTTCGCACCTCTGACAGGTGTGACATGCCCGCCGAGCTAGTATCGGCCTACCACAGCAACGAATCTTCTTGTCCCAACATCCCTCACAGTAGAATTCCGTGCCCGCTTTCAGTATCAATGCACCGCGGCTCACTGCAAAGCGAGACTTATTGTTCAACGGGCGTTTAGGACCACAACACGCTTCGCACTCCATACAGAGAGCACAGTGTGTGTATAACCGCCGCGTGTTGCATGCTCCGCACACGTAGTAGCCCGTTCCCAAGATGCCTCCGTGGAACGAGGGCAGGCCTTCTGCCATGGCGAAGCGTCGGCAGCACTTTTCGTGATTGGACCACCAGTAATAGATGTCGCTGGTCCAGCGGTGGTACTGGTGACACTCGCGGCAGTACTCCAGTTGATGGGGAACGAAGTCCCGGATGAGCATCATAAATTCGACGGCGTGCTCTTCGCGTCTTTGAATTGGAGTCGTGGGGACGGTGTCGTACACCCGCTTGCAGCTCAGTCGGAGGAGCCAGAGGGTCGTGTTGTCCAGGTATGAAGTGACCTCTTGAAAGAGCTCGAGCGGAAGAGATAGGAGCGGGGAGCATGTGAAGGTTTCCAATTCGCCTTGTGGTTGGAGCTCGTCATACTTGGGAACTTCGTCGCTTCCAAAGTGACGTGCCCCAACATGGTTGATCGCGATCCCCGGCGACTCACATTCTCTCTCTACGACACCGTGCGGCGAAGGTATAGCTTGCTGCACGGCTTTCTGATCATTCTCTGCGATTGTTGGGGCCGAGACCAACTGTTTCCCCTCATCGTCTCTGCTGGATACTGTTTCCTCGCTTAACTCTTCCTTCTCCACAACTGTGACCGTCGGCTTTGCACTCTTCAAACTTTGTGTAAAACCAACAATCCTGGAGCGCAATCGCAGTGCCAAGGACTGCTTCTTTTGTGGTCTCGTGTCGCTTCTCGATGTTTGTGAGAACAACATGTTCTGTGTCGTGCTTGACTGGGGGCTCGACTCTACCATGTTCCTTAGCCAGCGAACGAAGTCGAAGTGTGGCCTGCGAGGTTATTTTGCAAAAGCCTCGAGGAGCGTGTTCACGTGCGCTGACTGCATGCATGCGGGGCCCCATCCTCGGCCAATGGGTTGATGCTTGTCTGCTCTGAGCTTCTTGTAACCTTTGGGGGGCACCTCCGAACCATGTCAACATCAAAATGTCTGTCATCAAATTCCTGGTCTTGTCACAGCTGCAAAATCTTCGCCAGCTCCTTGCACCACAGTGGCACGACTTTTAGTGTAACCATGACTCGGGACAAAGTTGTGCGACAGCATGACTGTGTTACCCGAACATATGAATTGTCTAGATTTTACTTCTCGCGTCGTCGTCCTACGAGCGCATCCGCCACGTTGCTACCGTCCCATTCTCCTTACGTCGCAGGTACCACGCTCGCTGCTTCCCAGTCCAGCCGTCTCCATACTACCGCGAGCTGCTTTTTCCTACCCCTGAACACGGCTCGGCTTTTTCTTTCACCCACCTGCGCTGGCGTAACAGCTCAGCACCCGTGCAGTGTATCGCATCATGCTGGCGGCTGTGGTCACATTGACCAGATGTTCAGAGGTGAATGTACTTCAGCCCGACCGAGCGCTCAAACGAGTTCGATCCTCTGCAATGGCTTGTCCAGCTTTGAATCTTCGCTACTTTGACCATGTCTGTCAGACTAGTGAAGCTGTTGAATCGCATCGCCGTAGTCAAGTCTTCTTCGGAGCCAGCGGCATCAGCGGCGCGGGAACAGTGTCGCATATCCTCTTCGACGTCGCCCTGAATTGCGCGACGCTCTTCCTGTCCAAATGGCGCGCGACTTCCAAGAAAACCTCGTCCGGAAGAGAAGTGAAGGAAATGCCAGTCCGCTCGCTGAGATGCAGCATTTCAGGCTCCTCTTCCACCGACGGAATGGTGCTTCGCTCCTTTGAGAACGCTCGCGGCGAGAGGGAGATGACATGCTTACGATGCCTCCGCTTTTGCTCAAATGACGCCACGCTTCCTCGCTTTGAGCCAGGCACGCTCGATGTCAAGATCCTCTCAGAGAGCGTGCGTAGACGGTGCACCTCGGCGTCTTCTGGCTTCTCCAGCCATGCGTCCATATCTTCGTCGGACATCTGGTGAGGCATACTCCTGGCTCGTCGGAAGACGCGGATGGTTTGCGCCGTTGGTGAACGTAGCGAACCCATGGAGGCGGAGGTTTGTAGGCGACGCGTTGGGGCCTCGCTTGGTACGAAGTCGCGAATCCATTGTTGATCCATGAAAGCAATGGATCGCTGATCGGGCGACGTTGGTAATGATGTTGTACTTGGTGAAGGCGATGTCGTACTTGTCGGCGAAGGCTGAATGTCGCTCGCAATGTCGTCGTATCGCACTGAAAGGGTGCGCTCTGTCTTCGTCCATGGCGTCGGCGATAACTTGAAGAAGTCTTTTGTGGCTGAAGAGCTCGACGAAGCCCGCAACGGCTCTTCTGGTTGAATGCTGTTGATTTGCATCGATCTTTTGAAGGCCTCGTGTGTTTCGTTCCACTTCTGCAGAAAGGACTTCTTCGCCTTCGTCATCGCTGGCCGCTCGTCAAATTGGAACTCTGCACCAATGGCCGCCATGATCTCAGTGTCCGTCATCGCAAAAAAATACAAACAAAACACGAACGCGACAGGTACCACTCATAAATAAATGTTATTGTTGATGTTTTGATCTACTGTGCGCGCCTTGCCGAATGTGAGAGGTTGGGCAAAACCTGCTGTGACTAGGAAGCCCATGCAAGGCGGGACATGTGCATCTTACCAATACTTCCGTCTCCACAGATTGCCATGGGTTGTAAGTTTCAGAGCCCGGGCGTGCCAGGCCCAGAACTGTCGAAACCACTGGGGGGAAATGAAATGACGTTGGATCGGAGTGTTTCCGTCGAAACCGTTGATCCTCAGGCCAGGGTGCATCCTGGTAGGCGGGAACGCTAGCAGTGGATCAAGAAAACGGCCATTCAACGGTGTGGAGCCTGCAGTACCGAAGGCGCTGGGGAAGCGGAAGCGAAAACTATTGTCTGTTGTTGATGCACGACAACATGTCATTATTATCCTTACATCCAGGCGGAACGGCGTAAGCTTCCGCCAATATTTTGACATTCTTCCTTGCAGGATGAAGAAAGTTTCTTTGTCGGCAGTGTCGCTGCTTACGACCGGTGCAAGCTCTTGATTCCCTAGGTCAGACTAGGTTGGTTCGCATACTATCGTCTCTGCCTGGAAATCAAGCGTCATTACTCCGGCAATTTCGAACATAGGATCACTCTACAAGCTTTCGAGGATCTTCCTGCTACTCAGAGAAGGTTAATCAGCACGCGTCTCAGCAATAGCTACACCTATGATACTGTTGAGGTCCTGATGCAGCGCATCTTGGATCCCAGAAGACGTCCGAGTAAGTTAGCCCCAAAGCTTTCGATTTGCATCTAACACATGTAGGGCGTAACGCTACATCAAGACCATCATCCTTGTCAAGCAGAGCGTAGACGGCTGAAAAGAGACCTTTCGCGTCATCTCCAGGCCTGACTCCCGAGTTGCCATCGTTCTCTCCACTACCCCAGACGGCTTTGCCCGACCAAGAGACTGTCTCAATGCCAGCCGCCGAGCACCTAGCAAACGTTTTCCCGCAATTCCGCTGCAGTGCAATCAGAGAGTCGGCGGGCAAGGCCCATGTGACCATGATGTTCCCAAACCTCTCTGGTCGTAGAATCGATTGTGTCATGAAGCTGTACATCTCCTGCGATAAAGTCCAACATTTGATCATGGGACTGTTCGACATGAGACTAGAGACTCAGGGTGCGCTTCGGTATGTTATGCTACCACGCGGGTCAAGACTGCGTCCTTACAATATAACTCTGCATGGTGTTCCGGACACGGCAACTGAGGAGTTCCTAGGCTCCCAAATTCACAATGCGATCAGCAAGAGTTCGATGCGAAAGGAGGAAGTCAGGCGTGATATTTATCGCACAGAGTGTGTGTTTCTGCGGCTTATGGATAGTGCAGACGATGATGTGTTGCTGACTACTCTTTAGATCGAGAGGTATCGATGCAGCAATTTCATCAATCCTTTGCCTTGCCAGATTTGCGGTAGAATATAAGCGCAAGGCCAGCGTCTAATTTCCCTTTTCCAATCTGCGTCCTCTCAATTTCCTTGACAAACTTTAGCCCACCATCATTGCGCATCAGGGTAACTTTATCACAGTCTCGCCAATAGACTACAGCGCCCTTCCTATGAATCCGATGTAGAGCTGTTTTGGCATCCTCCCAGTCGATATCTGTACCATTCAAATGCTCGTCTTGGAAATCCTGCTGAAGAGTTAGTTGAGGAGCCACGGTGAAGCCAATGACGTACCGTCGACATCGGTGGTAGTTTCTTTCCCGTATCAGTGCGATGATTTAGCTGTTGGCCGGTTGAGAGAATAGCTGCGAAGGTGGGAGGATGGAGTGAGTGACGAAGGTGGTCTGCCACGTATTTGTGCATGGACCTTAGCCACTGTGGCTGAATCGGGAGTCTCGTCCACCCACAACGTCCTCCTGTCCTCATCTTCTCCGCTCTCGACACCTCCTTGACTCAGATCGTGGCCACATCGGTTCTATGAGACCCGTCCCTCATCAAGAAGCAGCGCTACAACCGCCCACTTCAGGGGAACAGCGGCAGCATTGGACCAAGGGGAATGTCCAATCGTGGCTTACAGGCGGCGAATGTGTGCCTGCTACAGAGGTGCGCGGTGGCGTATATATAAGAGTAGTGGAGCACGAGTGCAAGTATATATAAAGAGGAGGGAGATGGAGAGAAGACTGTGTCGTCGTATGCCGCTACGTGATATGACACATAAGAGGTGAAGAGGGATGGATGAGGTGAAGAACTATCTCAGTGGCATTGAGGGCATAAATACGTGGAGCTTGGATGACGAGATCCATGGTGGTACTGAGGTACCAGAGAGCAGCAAACACGGGAGCATGACTTGTCTGAACGACGAAGCACGAAAAAGGACCCCAATGAAACATATACCGACATTATGCGATTACTCGTCCGTCAACCCGTCAACAAATATACCCTCTAACATACCACGTACATATACACAAGCGTAACTCCGCATAGCCACCCCTCATTATCTGCCTATCCATTACACCAACCTCCCATATCCATCCCCTAATACCAACACGCGCGCCCAAACTTCCTCGCATCCAACGGCTGAGGAAACACCCCACCGTCCAGCAACTGGAACAGATCCCACTCGCCCGCGCTGCCCTCGGTCTTGAAGTTCCAGAACATCCAGCCGTTGGTCTTGGCCTCGTACGCGTCGAGCTGTACTTCAATGTACCTACGGACGCTGTCCTTCCACTCGGGTGACCAGGAGGACACGGGACCAGACTTTCCGGCGCAGGACCCGATGTAGTACGAACCTGGGAAGCTGCCTTCCATGCGGGAGCCTTGGGCGTAGCCGTTGAGATATTTGGCGCAGTCGGTCATTGCACCCGACCATTCACCGACGACTGTGGAGGTTAGCAAAGATCAGACGGGAGGAACAGAGTACTTACCAGTCCACTTGTCACTTGCAGCGAACGTCTGAACCTACACGAGAGGTTAGCAAACTTGTCTTCTTTGTCACGCACGAACGTACCGACTGGCACATCAAGTTGACGTGCTGATCAACTGACATGGCCACCAGACCGCTGTCAAAGATCTGGTACTCATGGTGGTCCACAATAACGCCCTGAGCGTTGTTGTCCTGTGGCGTCAAAAAGCCGTTCATCCACGCCGGCTCGTAGAACCCATCATGCAGCATGACTGGCGTATCACTGATCTCCCGCAGGTTGTAAAATGCATCCCTGTAAAACTGCCTGACCATGTTGAGGTCCAGCTTCTGCAAGTACGGCTCGTTCAGCACCTGGATCGCGACAACAACATCCTGCATCGACGGCTGCGCGTACTTCTCCTCGATCTTGCGCAGCGCCTGGTGGGTGTAGCTGAGACTATCCGCGTCACCCCAGGCCGGCGCGTCCATTCTATGGCCGCTGTGGTCGAAGCCGTTCTGTGATTTCGGGGCGCCGTGGAGATCGAGCACGATCTTGAGGCCGGTGATTCGCGCCCAGTCGACGGCGCGGTCGACGTAGCTGGTGAGGTTAGGGGTTGGATGTACTTGGAGTGTTTGGGACGTACGGTGCTGCGCCAGAGGCGTATGGGCCCCACGCGTCCACGTAGCTCCAGTATCCGACGGGGATGCGGATCACGTTGAAGCCGGCGTTCTTGATCTTCCAGAAGTCGTCGAGGGTCACGAAGTTGTCCCAGTGGGGTCGCAGCGTGTCCGCGCAGTTCTGCTGTCCAACCTTCTCGCACAGGCTCCACTCGTCTGTGACTTCGTAGCCAGGCGAGCTGTGGCTCTCGAAGATGGAGGGCGTGATGAAGCTGTTGCACTGTCAGTTTCGAGCAAACAGCGGATAGGTGCATCCTACGGTTCAAGAACCAGCCATCCTCTACGAACGTCAGTGTAGTCCACAAACAGGCGAGGATGTACGTTACCCAATGTTGACACCGCGAACCTTCTCGCCGCCCCAGTTGAAGTTGACGCCGCGTTCGGTCAGACTGGCGGATGTAAGCTTCGTGCCAGAATCAGATCGGACAGTACGCACGCGGGTGCTGCGTGCACAAGAGAGCCAGCCAATAGAGCTGTAAGCGAGAGTGTCGACAACATGCTGAAATTAGATCCTGTATATATCCAGGTGTTCAGACTGTGTGGATATGTGTGCTACGGTAGCCAAACCTGGTAAAGAGTACTGTGCTAGGTGGTGAGGTAAACGAACGTGAGGTCAGAGGAACGAGCGTCTGATTTGACTTGAGATGTTGCAAAGTACGGGAGGGACGCCACGATACAGTGACTGGCGCTAGGAACGCGTGGTGGTACTCGCGACCTGGTGGCAGGGAAGTCGTGATCGCGTTGAGTGTGCAATTTGTAACTCGAGAATGCAGCAGCTGTGCTTGTACATATCCAGTCTACAGTCATGCCGTGCCAGCCCTGCAAAGTCGTGTGACACGGGAATATTTCAGACGGCTGTATGTGGGCGATGATAGTCGGCTGGACCTATGAGAAGCGCGTATCAACGCCTCCATTATTATGATCTCCTGTCAAAATACGAAAAATGGCAGCAGGAACGAGCCCAAAGCGTTGAAAAGGGAAGGTTTACTCGTAAATTGGAGGATGCTGATGAGCGATGCTGACGCAGCATATCGAAAACCAAGTACCAACACCACGTGCGCTACGCAAATTCATATCTCGTCGCCACTCCCCAATGGTCGTCGCACGGCATCTCCGGTGGCGTACTGCGTCGTTGTGTTGGTCTTTTCATGCGCCTTGTCGGATCGTTTTCGGGTGGCTTTTCTACCCGCGTTGTACAGACACGCAATATTGCCGTTGCGGGTGTCCCTCGAGAATGCCCCATGCAATGTCTCGATTTTCCATGTGCGAAGATACGATTCCATCTACTCTTCATCGAGACGTGTCTCTGACTCTTTCGTTAGAACGCCTTTCCTCCCAAGTCAAATCCATCAATCCATAAACCCCATCGTCTCATCCATAATAGCAGCAAAAGTCTTTGTCTCACGGTGTTTGCCACTAGTAACAGGTGGAAACTGCGCCATCTTGTCGCGGAATTCTTCAGACTTTTGGATTGCTGGCGTGAGGTCGCTTTGAACATTGTCAGCACGTGATCTATTCGCTGAATGTGTGATGGAGCTTACGTGACGTCGCCTCGCAGCAAGTAATTCAATCGCTCCATGGCGACGGCGAGCTCTTCTTGGTGGTTGTCGAGGAGTGCGGTGTTGGGGACTACGATGAGGGGGTTTTGGTAGCGGAGGGCTTCGAGGATGGAGCCGGAGCCTGTTTTGTTAGTATCTTGAAGTGAGAATAGGCCGTGAATCAAGTACCAGCATGTGAAATGACCAGTCCTTTCGACTGCCGTACGAGGCTGAACTGTGCTTGCAGACCGTCCTTGTTAAAGTCGATGCCGTCAACGATCAGTCCTGCTGTCGTCCCAGTCTGATCAAAATGGGCCTGTCCGGCGATCGCAGCCTTTTCATAGACGTCCTTTGCGGAGCCATATTGAACCAGAAGATGCGTATATCCATTCTCAGCCAACGTGTGTAATACTGATGGATGCAAGACGGCTTCAATGAGCGCCGTGAAGGGAGCCGTAGCGCCCGTCGTAACGAAACAGAGTTTCGAGTCCGGCGTCCATTTCCAGGTATTTGCCATGGCTTCAGTCCATTTAATCCAACAGTCGAGTACAAGAATTCAAGAATGTGTGTCGAGGTGGAGGCTGCAACGATGAATGGTGCGGAGTCTCTTCGCTCCCATTGGCTGATCCTCGGAAGCACATTCAATCGAACCTCACCGCAAAAAGTTAACCTACACCACGCACCACACACCACAATGGCCTCATTACCCCGGCGACTGCTCCTGCAATCACGCCAATGCCCGTCACGCATACGCTCTCGAGTAACCCCAAAACACAGCACGCAATGGCAGCGCCCCATATCCTCAACCCCACGACGCCGCGCCGACGACGACACCCCATCGCCCGCATCTGAACCACACAAACGAACACCCAAACCCACCCCCGAAGAAACCGCCGCCTCCCAACTCGCCCGCCTCGTCGCCGACCTCAAAGCCCTCGACCCAGACATGGTCGACGACGCCATCCGCAAAGGGCAACAGGGCATCCCGTTCGCAACGGACGTCGAGCTCGTAAAAGACGACGACATGGAGATTGCCGAAGACGACAAGCGCAAGATTGCAGCGGGGTTCTGGGCTGAGGGTGAAGAGGAGATGGGGCCGGATGAAGATTATTACGGGGATGATATTACGAGTCATGGGCATGGGGAGCTGCAGCAGCATAGGGAGTTGAGGGAGTATTCGCGGTTGATTGCGTGGGAGATGCCGTTGCTGAGTCGTGAGTATATTCTTTCACTTGCATGGGATGGGATACATCTATACTAATAAATATGAATAGAACTCGCAAAACCATACACCCCCCCAACAAAAGCCGAACCCTTCCGCTTCAGATACACATCCTACCTCAACGAGTCCCACCCAGCAGCCAACAAAGTCGTCGTCGAGTTCTCGCCCTCTGACCTCTCACTGCAACCAATATCCCGCTCCAAACTGATCAAACTCGTCGGACCACGCTACAACCCCTCGACCGACACCATCAAGTTGTCCTGTGAGTCGCACGACACGCAGGCACAAAATAAACGCTTTTTAGGTGAAACGATTGAGAGTCTGGTTAAAGAGGCGAAAGATCTCAAAGACGATTTCGAAGACGTGCCGTTTGATTTCAGACACCACAAGCCGCGCAAGTTCTTCGAGTTTCCGAAAGAGTGGGCGCTGACGCCGGAAAGGAAGAAGTATCTCGAGGAGAAGAGGGCGGTCCAGGCGAAGATGGAGGACGAGAAGAGGGGGAATGGGAGGCTGGTGGATGGGAAGAAGGTTATTGAGACGAGTCTGCCGTTTGTGAGTCCGCAGAAGGTGGAGGAGCCGGTCATGCTGGGTGCAGGGAGGAGAAGGTAAGCAAGTATAGACTACGGTCGTCAGAAGCGTCTAGCCAAGTATTGTCGTAATCGTTTCCGGGGCCCATCTCTCCCAGACATCTCTGCGAATGTACCCGAGTCCTCTTCGATACGCTATGTCTCCTTCACGTCCGACCCAAAGGACATCGAACATTTCCACTTGGACAAGATCCCCAGGCCACCATCCTGGTTTTCCATCATTCGGACCCGAATAATCTGTATAGGTCGATATTGCGAGGAACTCTACAGTTCCTACAATACGGGGCTCGACGCCGTCCTTGTCTTGGGAACCGACTTCGAACGCGACTACATCTTTCCAGATTGGCTCGTCGGGTTGGGCACTCGGAATAACACCAGCCCTGTCTTCGGGCACGTAGAGAAGACCGACAGTTTGCGCGCCTGCGACGACGCTCCATCCCATTGGACACTTGTTGAAGGCGACCGCGTCGGAGGAATGAATAGTGAATGATGTCGTCGTGAGACTCAAATGCGGGCATTGAGACGGCTCAGCAATACAGAAGCTGCAATTTGAATTGCCTGACACCTATTGCACCGTCAGTTGGCATCAAAATCCACACGCGTGGACTGCTTACGGCTGTGTGATCTGGGAACTGCATCGCAGCAAAATATGGAGCTCTTGGCTGGAAAACACTGTCCTGGACTCTCATCATCCTACCGGTATAGCTGAGATCTCCCTGCCAGCCAACCCAGCTCCAGCTCGGAAGCCTATTAATCGCAGTTCCAGGAACAAGTGCAAAGCGTCGGCGTGACCACTTTAGTGGCGATGTGGGATCGGGACTCGTCAGCCTCCAAACAAGACTCGTAAATCGGATGGCTTCCGCGACGGGGAAGCCGTGATGTATGCCCTTTGGAAAGTGATGTTCGAAAACCTTGGACATTCCGGCGAGGGCGTTGAGCACGTCGATATCGTAGGTGAAGTCTCGCTTGTTGTAGAAAGTCACATAGTCCATCCAGACTGCTCGAGCCGCTAGTGTGTTGTTACCACATTTCTCCAACACGGCGCTTGCGAAGTTGATTGGTTCGGTGCGGTTTCCATCTGACAGTCGTATGCATCCGTCGAGACATCGCACTTCTGTGCCGCCATTGAGAATGATTGCGCGGGTAGAGAACAGTTCTTCTTGGTACGTCCATCCTCGCGTAGACCATGGAGCCTCTTCAAGTGATCTGCTCCTGTTCATCTCGAGTGCAAGTCGTTCTCCAGACCGAAAGCCGAGTGTGCAACAGGCTCGTCTGCAAGTGCGCTTGCCTTTTGGTACACCAGAGATTCCGTGCCTCGCGTCTCGACCCTCTACCGTCATGAACGTGACGTAGGCATTGGCGTAGATGGCCGCCATGGAGGCGAGATGTATGCCTCGCGTCTGATCGTCATCTTGCACGATACACAGGCTGTCAACCCAGATACGGTCAATGCCCAGTGCAGCCGCAAGACGTATGGCGTCCCGGACTGTCGCGGCTACTTGACACCCATGCTTCGACTTTGCGCGCAGGGAACCTTCGCGTCGCAAATCGTCCACGTTGGAAGTCGTGGTCTTAAGCAAGGCGGATGTTCCCCATACGTAGCTTAGAGCAGCGTACTTTTACAACCCACAGCTGTCAACGAGACACTGTCGTGTCGTATCGATGAGTAGCATACGGTGAACGGGGCGAGCTAATATGGGGTTTCCACATGTGGTACTGTGGTCCCGATCGCATGTTTCGAGCCATTCCCGCAAAGCGTTCAGATCGAGCATAGAGCGGTCCTCTGGTTTGCAAAGCTCCAAATACACGGGAGGCCATGGCTTTGGTGTTGCACCCCTTCAATACTCAACGAAGTAATATGGCCGCCCAAAGTGCGGTGTAAAGAAATCTCGAGAAGTCCTAGTATTCGGTGCGTTGACCTGACAAGGCCGATTATTCGAGCGGGACCTGGACATACCAGACATGCATATTCAGCGGCAAATTGTTCTTCTGCAATCTGCTCGCCACGTGCACCAATAGCAAAGTTTCAAGTCCCCTGGAAAAGCATCACCATGCTCGAAGCTCTGTGCCAATAGTATATCAGAAACAAAAGGTAGACCAAAAGTTCTCGACGGGGGTGAACGTTTCCTGCGCCAGGTCGGGAACCGCTTCGATCCCTTTGGTCGTGCCATTGCGCGAAGTCGTTTGACAAGGAGTGTATTCCAAGTTTGTGAATCACCTCAGACGGTTGATATCATGTTCAGCATTCGAGCTAACAACGAAGCCCACTCACCGGTCGACGTGTCTGTTTGGCGTCCTTCTGTTGTGTAACCTGAACTGTGCCTCCGCGCTGCCTGTCACAGCTTATCAAGACAGCCACTACCTAGGGCTTCCACGAATAGGAACATCTTGAGTAGAAAGCTTAGACACTGGCGAGTTCGCGTGGAAAGACCTTCCCGCTCTTGAGGAAACACTTCTCCATCTCCATCTTGTCTTGCGACATCAGAAAAGGTACTGCCATGCTGCTGTCATCTGTTCCAAGCATTGCCAGACAGATGATCCGCAAGAAGGCGCAAGCACAGTATGTCTTCAAGATGGTTCGCCCAGCGCCTGGCGGGAGGCTCTTGGTGGCATGGGGCTGAGCGGGCTTGTAGAAATGTGTGTATTGTAACATTAAAACATGCGCATGTGTCCTGTGGGGTATTGGTATCTGTCTGATGTCCCATCCAACGCCTTGCGCCTTTTCCAACCATGTAGTAGTACAATTCGAAGATTCATACACCCGACTACAGTCCTACCGCATCAAGCGACAGGCCCTACACTCGGCCGGCTCTTCTTCTTGCCCTTGCCGGACGGCGTGTCTCCGTCCTCGCGCTTGCGCTTCGACGGGCGACTACTTCCACCTTTGGGTCTATAAGCTGTGTCGTCTTCACCAGTAGCAGGGCCTTTCTTGCGGCCCTTGGTACTCGTCTCACCTGCGACTGAATCCTCGTCCTCGTGGTCGCGCGGACCGGGCGTGCCTCCTCCAACCGCCGACTCGCGCTTGACGCCCTTGCGCCCACCACCGCCGCCGCCGCCACTCGCTTTCGGGGCCGCCGACTTCTCGGACATGTTCTCGTGGTGCATGGCGTCCTTGTCCTGCAGGAAGACCTGTGGCTGGTGTTTGCGCAGCCAGTTGTAGACGCTGTCCGGGTTTCTTATAGTCAGGTCCTTCTCCGAGAGCGGCGGGTGGGCGGCAGAGGTGCGGATGGGGCGGCCCTGGTTGTTCGCCGGGTCGAAGCCGGGAATGGCGAGCACGTCGTCCAGGGCGGCGAGGTACTCCTCCTCGTGGGCCGGGTCCATGTAGCCCGGCGCATGCTCGCTCAGGTCGAGGCCGTCGATGGGCTGGGCGGGCAGGACGTCGCGCGTGGAATGCGCAACACGTGACTCCAGACCGGCGAGCGACTTGAGGGTCTGGCGGATGGCGTGCGAGTTGTGCAAGCGGTCGGCGCGCGCGATGTACTCCTCCTGCGGAATCTGCCCGCTGGCCGCCTGCTCCCTCAGCTCGTGCAGCTGCTGGGCAATGGCCTCGGGCGCGGGGCCAATGTCTGCGGGAGCCGCGGTGCCCGGCGGGTCGAGGTTGAAGCGCAGGCGGGCCGGGGCGCGCGTCTGCTCGTTGATGTCGAGCAGCATGTCGAGCAGCTGGTCGTTGTTCTCGGCAAGGCGGCGGGCGGTGCCCATGGCCTTCCACTCGTCGGTGATGAGGCGGTTGGACACGTTCATGGCGTTGTCGAACTTGACGCGCATCTTGCGGTACTTGCGCCTGGGTAGTATTAGTATGAAGTAGGTTGGTAGGAGTATACCAGCGCGCACCTCCACGAGCGCTTCGGCGGCTGTGGTGTCGCATCGGGCTCTGCGTGCGCGGTTGGCGGGAGGGCTGTCGCGTCGGGCGGTATGGGCGCCTCTGATGCCATGGTGCTATGTAGTCGTATGGTGAGGGTGTAGAAGTGGAGTCGAGTCGAGGGCGAGTTCTAGAAGCCGCGTGTCTGTCGCGGCCTGTGCTCGCGTCCATCAACTCCCACGCCTCGTCGGTCACCCGCTCCACCGCCGACGCCTGCCCCGTACGGAAATCTGTCCCTGTCCAAGACTTTCTCCTACACCACGTCCGCCTCTACAGAACACCCGACTATTATTCGCTCCTCGTCTTTTTGCTGCTCCGCCCTCGTTCACCAGCGCTCGGACGGCCCGGAAGACACTTGCACGCAGTAAGACCCTGAACGCCCGCTAGCTGAGACAGCACTGCAGTATCCGTACTGACCGACACAAGTCTCACTGCACTTCACTCGCCCCCCGGCGTCCCCCCGCAATACCGCCAAACTGTCACCCATACTCCTCAACCGCACCTCCCGCCTGAGCTTCGCCGGCGACCCGCGCGCCCGCAAACCGAGCACCTCCCCCGCGAGCACCACCACCACAATGAGCCTCGAGGCCAAGGAGGCCCGCCGGCGACGGAGTAGCAGTCTAGTCTACAAGGAGCCCCCGGAGTCGCTCGAGCAGCTCAGCGACCAGTCCGCCCTGCCGAACCTGAACGCCGAGTGGGTGAACGCGAAGGGTGAGAATATAGTACAATATATACACATCCCAGACTAACAGACTAGGCGCCTGGGCCATTCACGTCGTGCTCATCTTCATCGGCAAGATCCTCTTCGATATCATCCCCGGCATGTCGCAGGACACCTCGTGGACCCTCGTCAACCTCTCGTACGATGCCGGCTCGTACCTCATGTTCCATTACGTGCGCGGCGTGCCCTTTGACTTCAACTCGGGCGCCTTTGACAATCTTAATATGTGGGAGCAGATCGACAACGGCGACCAGTACACCCCCGCCAAGAAGTTCCTGCTCACCGTGCCCATCCTGCTGTTCCTCGTCAGCACACACTATACCCACTACGACTTGACGTATTTCATCATCAACTGCTTGGCCACGCTGGCCGTCGTCGTGCCAAAGCTGCCTTCGGTACGTCTGGTATGTGCTCTAACAAAGCCAAGGCTAACTCACCAGCTCCACCGGATACGATTTGCCTTTTTTAATTCGCCCCCAGACGACGCGTAGTCGGCCTTCATCTTGCATTTCAGGAACGGTGTAATAACGCATGTATTTCTAGTACCCCAGCCGCGTTCGGGTCCCACAGATTGGTTGCATCAGCGGGAGTCTGCAGGGTTATTGTTACAAAAGTAGCGTTCAATTATATTTCCGATTTACAGCAGTGAAGGCATTGATCTGACCACTTCTACTCGCGACGTGCTCCCAGGAAGTAGCGGCAGTCTCCGGCCAATGAGCAGCTGCGTGCATCTACATCCAGTCTAGCACATCCACATCGAGCGCATTCGTCATTGATCGCCAACTCCAGGAACACAGTTTGGAAACTGCCTAGCTTATCCGCCGCGAGCATGGTTTGAGTGATTAAAACTTTGCCTGACAACTCTCAAATCAACAACACGCACAAATAACGTGTTGAAACTGTGATATCACAACCATGGCGTGGTCGCAATTCGAGCCCACCGCTCCTCATGTCACGTATCTCACCGTCACGGCCTTTCTCCTTCTCTACGCGCTCTTCTCGCTCATGATCAGGAACCGGCTGCATCTCTCAGAACCACCGCTCGCCACAGTCTTCGGCATCATCACTGGACCGTCTGGGCTGAAGCTCATCCGGCCGTATGAATGGGGTGACTATTTCCTGATATCAGTACGGGGCGATGCTGACTTTGCCAGGCTTCGGCGACGACATTGTGCAGGAGATCACGCGTCTCATCGTCGGCATCCAGTGCTTCGCAGTCGGACTCGAACTGCCCGACGGCTACTTCCAGCAGAAATGGCGGGCGCTGCTGGTCCTGCTCGGCCCCGTGATGATAACAGGCTACCTGATCTGCGCCGGCTTCATCATCGCCATCTTCAAGACAGACATTGCAACCGCGCTCACAATATCAGCCTGCCTGACCCCCACTGACCCCGTTCTCGCAGCCTCCGTACTCTCAAACAGCCAATTCAGCACGCGCGTCCCCAAGCGTATCCGCGACTTGCTGAGTGCCGAGAGCGGCTGCAACGACGGCGTCTCATTCCCCTTTCTCTTCCTCGGGCTCAGCATCCTCATGCGCAGCACGGCGGGCGGCGTCTTCAAGAAATGGTTCCTCATCACTGTACTCTACCAATGCGCCGTCGGCATCCTGCTCGGCATCGTCCTCGGCTTCCTCTTCAACTGGCTGTACAAGTTCTCGCACAGCCGCGAGATGATGGGCCGCGCGTCGTATCTGGCATTCTACCTGCTTCTCGCTGTGTTTTCTATTGGCCTCGCGTCTACACTGGGCGTGGATGACTTCCTCGTTGCGTTTTGCGCGGGCCGCGGGTTTGCGCACGGCGAGAATAAACCTATGGCGGAGACGAAGCTGCCGGTTATTATCGACTTGATGATCAATTCTGCGTTTTTCATTTTCTTCGGCGCGATGGTGCCGTGGGCGAGCTTCAATGGGGAAGACGCTATTACCCCAGGCCGCTTGGTTCTTTTCCTACTGCTCATTCTTGCGTTCAGACGCATACCCGTCGTGTACGCGCTGTTCAAGCTCAAGCTCCTCCCCGCCGTACGCACCGGCACAGAGGCCATGTTCGTCGGGCATTTCGGGCCCATGGGCGTGGGCGCCATCTTTCTAGCCATCGAGGCGCGCGCGCAGCTCGAGACGGACACGTCGTTGCCGCTGCCGCACCCGCCGGCCCATCTGGACGAGAAGCGGCGGCGGGCCGTGACGCTGATCTGGCCGGTCGTGTGCTTTGTTGTCCTGGGGAGCACGCTGTTCCATGGCCTGAGTACGCTGGCGATTAGCGTTACTGGGCACTTCTCGCGGCATGAGGGCGAGCGGGCGCCGCTGATTGGGGCTGAGAGGGAGGGACTGCATGGTATGATTTTTGATGAGGGGGAGCATGTGGCGCATAGTGGGAATGATGGGCGGGAGCAGGATGAGGATGAGACGGAGTATATATGAGGCGACAGGGTTGGAGATGTTTAAAGGGGGTGTCAACTTGTGAAAAAAAGGAAGAGAAAAGTTAAAAGTGCTGAAAGATACAGCATCGCCTCATTAGTAGGCCTTATACTATACCTAGCCGAACCCAACGCACTCGCACAATGCATCGCGACCTCACTCCAATATCTAGCTATCATCAAGCTCTTATTGCAATATGTAAACACAAAGCGTAGCATAGCACACAATGTCACCCCATCACATCACATTGTGCACAAAACACCCTATATAACCACCCCATCACCATCCCACCACCAGTCCTCCCCAGCACCTTTTCCCTACCCTTCACCATGCCTTCACGCACACCAGGCCTCAACATCATGTCAGCTCACCCCATCTCACCCAATGAGTTCCCTCCCCTCCCTTCCCCCCCCCCCTCCGAAGCCCAAGACCTAACAGAATCAAGCGCTGAAGACCTCTGGCCCGTCCAAGAAGTTCGCTCCATCGACCTAACCCTTGGACATACTACCGCGAGTACGACGGGCCCGTAACGTACTTCGGACCCAACGAGTGCGGCGTAATCGTCCCTAAACCACACGCGTCTTGCACGCGCGGCGCCGTGCACCGCGCACTCAAGTATTTCTACCACTTGCGGCGCGCACTCCGTTCAAACCTCGACATCATAGAACAGTACGGCGACACGCTGCACACTTTGCCTCCGAGTCTGATCGCTGATCCCGACCCAGCAATCTACACCACGCTATCTGATCTCGAAGGCGCGCAGAACGCATTCGCCATGAACCATGCGTCTATTGCGCAGTGTCTGATTAATATGCAGGGAACGTGGGATCTACCTGGTAACGACGATTTCAGGTTATGTCGGAATGTTTTCTGTCACACTTTTCTGACGCCGGGACGAAATGAGACGCTCATGGGGTGGCATTTCAAGGGGCAAAGTCAAGTCCGGGATTACACTAAGCTGTTTGAGCTGGTGGTGAAGAACATTGGGGTGTTGGAGGAGCAGTTGAATGATGGGCATAATTGGCGGAGGCCATGGGACGAGGCGGTGGATGACGCGGCTGAGATCGAGGAGGTAGCAGTAGCGCCATGGATTGGCCTGTGGACGACTCGCAAGCTCAGCCTGAATACGACGCTGGCGCTGGAGACGAAGAGCATGTTCAAGTTGAACCTGCTTCAATCCAAGAGCCCGGCTTCTTTACTAAGTCTCTGACTTTCTTGTATGCTCGCTCAGGCGTTGTGCGCTCGGTTGCTGATAGTGTGCAGGATGCGCTGTGGTCACTTCGTTGCGAGTATGAGGCTGCGCAGTATAGCGAGGAGGAGCAAGAGGGTGCGTATGAGGATGAGGATGAGGATGATTGGGCGTGGGGGACGTCTGAGGTGGTGGCTATTGCTGTCGTGTAAGTCGCTCGTTTCTTGGAGTTCGGTTGTGTTGTTGCTGATATTCGGAGAATCTCCGTATCTCAGTCATCTGAGTTCTCGCTGCTTAAGAATGTAATCTTGTCCCTTTCCTTCGTGAGCTTTATTGATTCGTTGTGTTTACCATGTGATGCCGACATCCTTTGATAGCTTGATCGATGAGTGCTTTGTACCTAGAGTTGGATTTGTACCGGGCGTTCACCACTACCGCCGTTTTCCTTTATCTGTTTGGCGATTTCGAATCTGAAGAGGAACTACTTGCGTAGTAGTCGGAGCCGCTTATAAGTAATCAAGATGAGAGAGCTGTAGCAGTGAGAAAGTCTTCCAGTCCACAGCAACACTCATTCCTAGCATACTGCATGCCTATCCTGCGCACGCGTCGAAGATCGCGTACATCCCCGAGACTCCCTTACCACCCTCTTGCTGCTCCACTGGCACCTTTCCATCTAGCCACATGCGATGATAGCTGAAGGAGTGCCTGAAGCCGAGCTCCTCGAAGACCTTCATGCCATGACTGTTGGATCCAAATACCTCAGCGACGAAAGTGCCAGGAGTTCGAGCATAGTCGTTCATCAGCTTGTGCAACAGCTGTCGAGCTTGTGAATAGGTTGCTGCGTACAGAGGTCCGATTCGAACGCCTCCCTCGCAACGTCGAGCGTAGATAAAGCCAGTGAGTTCTCCTCCGGCCACGATAGCGAAGCCCAGGGCAAAGCATCGAGAGGTCAGCGCCCCGGTAGCCCAGTACGCCGAGCGGTCGAGTCCGGTGTGCTTCAGGTCCAGCGTCGCCAAAAGCCGCGGATCGACTTCGAAGAGGTCTTGCAGCTCTTGATCGTCCTTCTGGTCCCAAGTCACATCTATTAGATGCGTCTCAAGTGATGCGCGCGTCATGTATGGAATCTGAGCGCACACAACGAAGCCGCGGCGTTCGTAGGTCTTGATCTGCATCTCGACGCCATCCAGGCCAATGGTCGAGATACCAGCTTCGCGGAATTTCGCCATCATCGCTTTCCACAATTCGCCTCCGTAGCCTTGCCGACGAAAGGCAGCAGTCATGATGAAGAAAGACACCCAACCGGTGTTGTTTGGGTAAAACATCGGTACCAGCATGCCCTCCGGCTTGTTAGATGATTCAGGGAAGAGAAGGAGCCAGTTTTTGCCATGGTCTGCGACGTCGAAATGGGTCTGCGCATCGTCTTCTGCTCGGTTCTAGTACCTTGTCAGCTTGAGGTTTTGCAAAGCGAACAAACGTTCAACAGACCCAGCCAAGCTCTTGCATCAAGGGCCACCATATCGCCTTGACTTCTTCCACGCTTGTAGCTGAGCGGATGGAGAGCTTCGGCACGGTGGTGGACATCTTCGGCTCTTTTTTCTAGGGTGCTCGCTTGTTGCTGGATCAATCGAGACGAAGTGAAGAAAGATGACAGTATTGCACTCCAGTCATGAAAGTGAAAGCCTTAAAAAGCCAGGCGGGGCATGGTAAGCAATGACTCCTAGCCATTTACGATAGGTGAGCGCGAGCCCCGTGCGAAGGAAGTCGCGTTACGCCAAATAAGCACTGCATGCGGGAGTGACTTGTAGATCGATGTGCGGCTCGTGAAGATGCACGATCGCACTCGACCCGAAATCAACATGATTGTACTGTGTATATTTATGATAATTAAAAACCAGATAGAATGGACGCCAAAGGTATTCGATGAAGGAGGTGGCACGACCCACAGGGGATGACGAGGCTCACCAACTGACTCGCGCATCGCTCCTTCCTTCAATTTTCCCCGCAGCACCTCCGCCATCCTCACACCCACCATGCCACCCTCCCCGTGCGCCCTGTGCCACACCAACCGCGCCCTGATACTGCGCCCAAAGGACCACGCGAAGCTGTGCAAGACGTGCTTCATCGACGTCTTCGAGACGGAGATCCACCACACCATCACGACAAACGCGCTGTTCGCGCGCGGCGAGAAGATCGCGATCGGCGCCTCGGGCGGGAAAGACAGCACCGTGCTAGCCTCGGTGCTGAAGACGCTGAACGAGCGATATGACTATGGCCTTGATTTAATACTACTCTCCATCGACGAGGGCATCAAGGGGTACCGCGACGACAGCCTGGAGACGGTGAAGAGGAATGCGGAGCAGTATGGCATGGACCTGACTATCCTGGGGTACGACGAGCTGTATGGCTGGACCATGGACCAGGTCGTGGAGCAGGTGGGCAAGAAGGGCAACTGCACGTACTGCGGCGTGTTCAGGCGTCAAGCACTGGACCGTGGGGCGGCGCGGCTTGGTGTCAAGCACGTGGTTACAGGGCATAACGCCGACGACGTGGCTGAGACTGTGTTGATGAATTGTAGGTATATCTCTTACACGGTGAAAGGTAGCTGACGGAAGCAGTACTACGAGGCGACCTTCCACGCCTGTCGCGAACAACGTCAATCATCACGTCTACGCCCTCTGCAACAAGCGACCCAGCATCCAACACGAACATCAAGCGCAGCAAGCCGCTCAAGTACGCTTACGAGAAGGAGATCGTCCTCTACGCACATCACAAGAACCTGGACTACTTCAGCACAGAATGCATATACTCGCCCGAGGCCTTCCGTGGCAGCGCACGCGCCCTGATCAAGAACCTCGAACGCGTGCGACCGAGCGCGATTCTAGATGTAGTGAGGAGCGGAGAAGACATGGCGAAACTGGTGCCTGGCAGCGACGAGGGGTGCGGCGGTGCATGCTCCAGCAATGTACCCCTCGCTGAAGAAGAGGAGGGCGGCTGTGGGAGCGCAAATGGAAGGACTGTAGGTGGCGACATGGCCAATATGGAGAAGCAGCTATCCCAAAACGACGCAGCAGTCGACAACAACCTCGAGGTCGAAATCACAGCCAAAAGCCTGCCAACAGGAAAACAAGCAGCCATGCCTCTCGCAAATAAAAAGACACCCAAGAAAGGCACCACGCCAAAGAAGAAGCAAGTCATGGGCCAGTGCAAGAACTGCGGCTACCTGTCCAGCCAGGAAGTCTGCAAAGCATGCGTCCTACTCGAGGGCCTGAACAAGGCGCGCCCAAAGAACAAGATCGAAGTCGGGTATGACGTGCAGGACATGCAGCAGAGAGATCAAGGCGCGGATGGGGTCGCGGATGCGATGCAGCGCACGAGCATTGGTGGTGATTGAAGAAGACAATCTCCTGAACAGTTACGTACGAACCACTTCAGGCACACGACGCTTGTCTTACTAGAGACGAAGATGTCTGACGCTGCACCGTTCAGCGCTCACGTTGCAGCCTCACGCCACCTCGAAGAGCTGGCAGGGGTTTGTGGCACGTGTGACCCGCGGGCGAACGTGACCCGGTGCACTCGGCGCTGTCTCACTCACACCATCACAGTCGCACCGATATATTCAGAACCTAGGGTTGGCCACGGTCAACGACGACCAGGGTAAATGGATTAGGGAGGTACAAGTTCACAGTACCGCGGGAACGAGCAAGACGGTGGAACAGCAGAATTGAAAGAATTGTTGCCATGAATAGGATCGTGTCTAGGTCTACAAGTATCGTTCTGTTGAATCCAGTCGGTCAACCCGACGCCAAGCTTACACACTGGTCATGTCTGAGCAACATTCACAACCCTGTACCCTAAACCTCAATGTGCCAAGCACCGCTCAACTTCCATGGTCCTTTAACGGTGACCTTGTTGCTACCCGCGTCAAACGAGCCCATTGCACCCGCGTTGTCCTGGCCCAGTACAACAACCTGCTCGACTGTGATGCTCTCGCCGCTCGCACCCGCGTACCCGAACTGGCCCGTGGTGGAAAGCTTGCCGTTCGCATACGTGTACTCAACCATGCTGGGTGACTTCTGCTCGATGCTCTCGCCGTCGTCGAGGTACAAGCTGCCCTTGGCCGTGCCGTCCGCGGCAGGATAGATGACCAAGTGGATGGGCTGCTGGCGTAGAGCCTTGGTGGTGTTGGCCGAGTTGGCGCGGAAGGGGATGATGCTGCCGCCTCGAACGTGAATCGGGATCTCATTGTACATGACGCCAGACTCGGTGACCTCTTCGCCCTGGCCCTCAACAACAGCGCCGGTCCAGTAGTTGTAGAAGCGGTCCTTGGGCAGGTAGTACGTGACCGTGTCCGAGTTATCCTGGGTGACGGGCGAGATGAGCAGGCTGTCGCCCAGGAACCACTGGTGCTCGATGCCAAAGGTGTTGGCATCGTTCGGGTACAGGAAGAACAGCGGGTTAATCATCGGCGTGCCGTCCTGAGACTGGCGGTACAGCGCGGTGTACATGTAGTCGAGCAGCTTGTAGCGCGTGTCGATGGCCTTCTTTGCCGCCTCTGCGACAATGGGCCACTGGTAGAACTCCTGCATGCGCGTGCTGAGCTCAGCGTGGTTGCGGTAGAAAGGCTGGAACGCTCCCAGCATTGCCCAGCGCGCACACATGTATTCGTCGGCATCGCCGTTGAAGCCGCACACATCGGAGCCTACAAGCGGCATCTGATGCATGGAGACGAAGGCAAGCATCTGGCGGATGGAGGCACGGTAGTGGTCCCAGGAAGAGAAGTTGTCACCAAACCAATGCGTAGCCTTGCGGCCAGTGCCGGCAAACGTAGACCGTGTCAGCACAAAGGGTCGCAGGCCGGGGCGGCGAGACTCCATCGCATCGTGCGTGGCATGCGCCATCATGTGTCCGTAGAGGTTGTGCGTGTCGTACTGTCGGCTGCCATCGTGGTTGGAGGTGTTGAAGTAGATCGTCTGAGCGCTCGCGCGGCCCAAGTGTGAGTTGATGTTGAACTTGGGGTTGAACCAGTCTCGGTCCTGGAAGCCTTTCGATACTGCGCTGCTGGAACCTGCAGCCCGGCGTTCGACAGACTTGGGCGCGCCGATCGACTTCTTGTGGTTGTCTACACTACGAACCTTGGAGCGCGACGATCCAGGCTGGAAGGAAGCAGGGAACCCAGGAATGGGTCGGCCCGTGTTTGGACGCGGTGAGTTGGGAGGAAGAGGTGGAATCTTGTCGCGAATGGCTTGTCCGCGAGGGTCGCACGTCTCAGTGTGGCAGAAGTTCGACGCCTCGTTCATGTCGACCCAGAGCCCATCAAGGTTGATACCGGTGTCTTTGTCGAAGAAGGCTGCAATCTCATCCGTCCACCACTGCTGCGTGTTGGGCGCGAACCAATCCGGCCACACTGCTTCACCAGGCCACTGAACGCCGAGAATAGGCGACCCATTGGCGGCCTTCAAGAAGACGTCCGAGTCGAGACCTCGCTGGTAGGGTGCGTATTTGCCGACCGCATGGATGCCGGGGTCCAGGATGAGGATGTAGCGCTGGTCGCGCTCATGAAGCGTCGTGACGAGCTCCTGCATCTTGGGGATCGGGAAGCGATCTGGATCGGTGGTGAAGTCTTCGCGCAGGTGCATGTAGTCGATGTCCGTCCACGCGACCTGGATCATGGTTAGTTTTACCTTCACATGTGTGGAGTTGACTTACCTCGAGCGGGATACCTGCAGTCGAGTAGTTGGCGACCATTTCAGCGACCATGTTAACGTCCCAGTAACCAAAGCGGCATTGGTGGAAGCCCAGAGACCAGTAGGGGTACATCTGGGAGTGACCCACAATATCCGCATAGTGCTGCGACACCTCAGTCGGTTCTTTGCCCGCCATGAAGTAGAGATCGACAATGCCGCCAATGGTGTTGTACACAAGGTATTGAGTACCATCTTCCTGGCCCATCTCGACGTTCATCGGGCTTGAGTTGAGGAGGAAGACGGCATGGGTGCCCTTGTCGCCACGATGATCGAAGTAGACAGGGTGCGAGCCGTAGAGGTTGCTGCGCTCCGGGATGTTGGGCGACTCCGCGTTCAAGAGGACACGCTGGTAGGTGGATTTGAAGCGGAAGCTGTCGCTGTGCTCACCGAGGCCGTAGATATTCGGATTCGCTGGGAGCTTAGTGCGCAGACGAACGTACTGCTTCTCGAAGATCAGAGGCACAGATGAGGTGTTGAAGAGCACCTCGTTGTTCTCCTTGCGCGTGACAGTGAAGGAGAATGGCTTCTCGACAATGTTGAACTGTAGCGCGGCATCGGAAGCAGCAGTGTTCTCGTTCTCTGGCCGGGGAAACACCTCCTCTTGGACTTGGAAAACCTGGAGGTCGGCATCAAAGATCTTGACGTGGAGGCGCTTGTCTGGGTACCGTTAGAGTGATCCTAATAACAAGCTGTTCCATTTAAGCAATGAGTACTTACCGGTCTGGTACTCGACAACCAGCTTCAAGTCTTTGATATCCTCGCTGTAGATGTTGCATGGTGCGCCAGCAAGCGTGAGGTCAGCGGTGAGGCTCGAAGCGGTCTTGATGATGTTTGAGGCCGAGTATCCAGGACAGGCATTAGGATCCGCCGCGCGCGTTTGTAGAACGCCCGCAGTGGCTTGGTCTTGTGGTGTACCGGTGAGCGGATAAGGTGCCGCGAGCGCTATGCTCGCGCAAGAAGCAAGTGAAAGAAACAGCTTGGTGAGCATCTTCGACGTGTAGGGTGATCGTCGAGGTTGCTCAAGGTGTTTGTGAGAAATATCGAGGAGCCGAGAGGTGATTATATTTGAACAGGATGGGCGGCGCGTTTGCAGCAATGATAGTAGCAGCTAGCGGCCAATGACCACGGAAGCCTGTGCTGATTCACACTCACCTTGCCAGGAGTGAGAAGTGAGGAGTGAGGAGTGAGGTGGGCGCCACGCGCATGATGCTGCCACTGGATGCGATCACCCTTCCATACTTAGCATCAGCATTCTCATAGTCTGTGACCTTTCCAGGACAATGGAGACATTGGTAGTAAGTGACAAAGATAGATTGCTGTCATACCTGCTAGCATCTAAGCCATTCAGCACGCGTCGAAGATTGCCTGGTCACAGTCAAAGCGTAGCTCTCGGAGGGAACTAAAGCGTTGATGGCCCGCATGGCTACGACGGCCACTCGGAAGGGTAGCTAAGCAGAAGCCGCTGCCAGTAGCACTTTACAAATGCTTCGACGGGGTCATCTTGCTGGATCAGGTCTCGAGGTCGCACATTCATCTCGAGCACGCGACATTACGCTACCGGAGGAAGTCGCGAACGACGTCCAAGAACATTTGTCCCCAGATTCCACTAAGAAGCCTCATGATGGTCATTCAGGTCTCAATCCACGTTATAGCGGTGGGCATTGTGTCTGAAGACACGTCTGGAAGTGTGAAGAGAGTGATGTGATGTGCAGGGGTCGCGTGAACCATGTTAAGCTTTCTTAGCGCCACCGCGAAATCACATGCGTACGGTGGCTGACAGCGGTGTCTTTTCAGACCCTCGACTTCCTCACTCCATGCTACTCGGCTGATGCGACACAAGAGACATCTGAATAACGTGTTTGTCATTGCAAACCGCGTTTCAGCATTGCGGGGGGTCTGCGATGGTTTCCTGGGGTTGCTGTTATCAATGGTTTGCCGCGTGATGTACGTCATGGCCGCCACACACGCGCCGCCTTTCATCGATCATGTCAGCAATTTCCCACGACATCAACACTGGCGTTGCATAACCACCCTCTACTCGTCTCACTCAGCCTCCTCTTGCTTGCGTATCTGGTGACATACAACACGCACACACGAATCACCCCGATGCCCCGCCGGAGTGGCACCTCGTCGTTGTCGACAGATCCAATCTCGACCACCACGACCCTACCCGAAAACGAAAAATCGCAGTGGCCCAAGACCTTTACAGATGGCCTACCACTGCCCAGTATCGTGGTGTTTGATCTCGACTACACTCTGTGGCCGTTCTGGGTAGACACTCATGTGTCTGGCCCTCTCAAAGCGATGGAGGGAGGTTTGAAAGTGAAGGATCGGTACGGCGAGGGTTATGGCTTCTACAGCGATGTCGGTGGAGTGCTCGAAGCGGTAAGTGCTCTACTTGTCTCGGGCTAAACATCGATCTGATTATGATGGTAGCTCAAAGCGAAATCGATTCTCATTGGCGCAGCGTCGCGCACGAGTGCACCAGATCTCGGACGGGAAATGCTGAAGCTTCTCAAGATACCCACCGCGTCCGGCTCTTCAGGTCGCGCGATCGACTACTTTGACCACATGCAAATATACCCAGGCAGCAAGACAACACACTTTACACGGATACACAGGGATAGTGGCATAGAGTACGATGAGATGCTTTTCTTCGACGACGAAAGCAGAAACAAAAACGTAGAGAGCCTTGGGGTCACCATGTGGCTTGTCAGAGACGGAGTCACACGGGACGAGATTGATAATGGGATCAAGAGTTGGAGGAAGAGGACTGGGCGGACGAAAGAGTAACGCCTCTGCCCACGAATTATAGTCGGCATGAAATGCTGTGTTCATCCGTCACAATCAGATGAAAGTCACTGACGATTCGGATAAAGAACTATCGCCGACCAACCCCACAAGACATACCCTTCACGCACGCTCGGCCATACACGCGACATCGCGCATTTGAACGTGATCCTAGTTGCACACCTATCGCAGAGGCACAAGCCGACTTCCTCGATGCCCGTCCGTTGTAAGCTTTCGCTAAAGTCTAGCCTTGCTGGTGCAGTCCATGTTTCAACGAAGAACACAACTTCATGACCTAGCAGCAATGACCTTCAACACAGCACCGTCCAGTCATTGGCCCGAGGTCCGTAACTGACAACGTGGGTGGCAGTTGGAAACTTCAGCCTCACAGCTGATGCGAATCGGTCAACTTCCGAGTACAGAAGCACAGCCTCTTGATCCAATCATAGCCTACGGCTAACGGCATTGGTGAACGATCTGCAAGTCCAACTGCGTTGTGTAGAGGCCAAGACTCAAAAAGGCTTAAGTTGTTTTGTCCGCTTCAGCCGCTGAAGTGGTCTGGCACCGGGTTACCGCATTGGGTACCCAGATCGACCGGGTGGGTCGAAACGATCTGTACCGTGAGTTACCAACCTACCGGTGAGTGATCGAAGATGTACTTTTTCGAAATATTTAACATGAGAGGAGAGGTACAGTGTCTATGGCTGCCATCAGAGTACTTTCTAGCAGTTCCCAACCTCCCTAATGTCGCAACCATTCCATCCAGGCGGACCGCCGTACCTGCAGGAGCAAACACCATATCCATACACCAGCCAGTATGGACAGGCGCCTACAGTTGCAAACCCTACAGCTGTGCCTGTCACTGGCTCTGTGTCAGATGCTGTATATGTGAGCCAATATGCGCCTGCGAACGGTTCTGGTTACCAGCCGATCCCGGTGTCTGCTTGCGCACCATATCCACCATCAATGAACTACAGTCCACAACAGCCCAGTCCACTCTATCATCCCCCGATTGCGCAGGGCGCAGCACTAAGTTGGGGGTACTATCCTCCAGCTCCTCCAAGTCCATATCATCCTCCGCCACCCCCAGCGACCTCGCCGCACCAGAACAGTTCAACGCCAGCTTACAACGTGCCATCCCCAGTTCCAAACTACCTGACCCCTCTCCATTACCATGCTTCACCATCTCCCTCCCAGTCACATTCGCAATATAGTCCACCCAGTCCATACCTGACGCCGCCATACTCAGCCCCAGCGCCATATCCAGCGAACCAAAGCTACGGCACACCTCAGTATGGAGCTCCAGGCATCATGCACAACCCAGGAGTACCGGCATCGCACCCCACAAGCAGTGCGGGCTTGCAGCATAGCACGATTGCTCGAAAGAGCACTTCTCCGAGTCTCGACTTGACCAAACTCAGCCTCAACGCGAAGAGCATGGCCGCACAACATTGGATCACGTGTGACGGATGCGGAGCTCACCCGCTCAAGGGCGATAGATGGAGATGTTTGAGTTGCACGACATACGACCTCTGTCAAACCTGCAGGGAAGAGGACATCCATAGCCATCATCGCTTCGAATTGATTCCATGCGAATCTGAGACACACAACGACGCATGCTGTAACGGTTGTAAGTAGACTTTCATGTACGAATGACATGCAATCCTGTCGCTGACTGCTCACGCTGTTCTATAGGCTCGGTAAGGAAGCCTTTGTTTCCAGTGGGGTTTGATCACTTACTGACAGCACATCTGCCGATTCTAGGGTGAGGATAAAGACCGCCTGCTTGTAGGCCCGCGCTACAAGTGTCTTACACATCAAGACGAAGACTGGTGTCAGCGGTGCAAAGATGCAGGGAAAGCATGCGCTGGGCCCTTCGAAGTCATTCGCCAGACCGAGCTAGGCATGCAGCTCGAATGGGATCGATGTTTGCCAATGCCAGACGAATGGTTGCCCTATGTCAAACCCGCTGTCGCGACGTACAGTAGCGGTGATCGTGGGGCAACGGCAATGTGGTACGACTCGATCCCAGTGCTTGAATGGTTTGATGCACCCCTCCGTCGAAGGTCGTCCGATCCGACGCCAGTAAAATTCAAGACCGTGCTTGACTGGAAGAAGGGAAAGCTCGGCAGAAACGGCAAAGTCATCCACGACATCTTCGAGGTCGGGGCAAATGGCGCGGAGAAGAAAATATACACCTTCCTTGCACGCATCGACATGAAGACGGAGAGCAGCACTGGGGAGACATTCACGGCATACAAAGGCGGCAGCACATCGCCCGTCTTTTCAAACGACGCGACATCGAACACGCTCTCCTTCGAAGACCCAGTCACGCGCATACGGTACCGCTGGGTCTCGAACCGCCGCATGAGTACGCTCAACCACGAACGCTACGACTTCCAGCGCAACGCCCTGCTCCAGCACCACTACGACGGTACCAAGACGATGATTGCAGACTGGACCTGGCACGACGGCCATTCCCTCACCGAGCCGTGCCTCACCATCCGCGATCCCAACATTTCACACGGCCTCGTCATCGCTAGCCTGACAGTCTTGCACGACCACCACTGGACAGTGATGCAGGAAGATTTTGAGAAAGATCCGGATAGCGTCAATGAGACACAGGCTACTGCCCGGCTGACGCCGCTGGGTATGTATTCGTACTGGCACGCGACAGATGACGGCGGCGAGGCCATTGCGGATGCGGTGGGAAAGCCGGGCATGACCAAGGAGCAGAAGTGGGCGTTGGCGAACAGTGTATTGAAGGGAGCGAATGTGGGGTTGAAAATTGCTGCAGCGGTCGTTGGGGCTGGAGGCCAGTGAGCGTGGAGTTCTACCTACACAGCATGCCTTTCAGAATTGTATTGGTATAGCACTGCTGCGTTTGCGACTCAGTCCGCTCATCTAGAATCGCTCGACTACGTTTGCAAGGAAGCTGGTCTCCACATTCGCCCACAAAGGAAACCTTTTGCGGTACGAAGAAAAAAAATGTGTTGGCTATGTCTTGTATATTCGTGAACGAGTAATTTGAATGGAGAACATTTCATGAAACACCGTTCCAGCGTGGGCACTCGTCAGTCTGGACATTTTGTAGCCAGTTGAGCGAGTATTCTCTGCACCCAAGACCAAGGCCTTGTGTAGTCGAAAGAGGAGAAAGGTCTGTTTTGACGCCGGAGATATAGACATCACAAGCACTGATAAGCTGGCGACATGATGGAACGGGCCGGAATGCATGGGTTTGGACGCATACCCTGGGCTTGATATACTCGATGAGCTACATGGCTGCGTGCATACCGGCGGGACTGGAAAGCTTATCACTTTCGGGAAGGAGCCAGTGAATAGCTGTCGAAAAAGACCTTAAATTTGACGCCTACTCCATATTTAGCAGGTGGCAGTTATCGTGCAATGATGCGGAATAGTTGCATAGAATTGGGTTGAGTCGGCTTTCAAGTTACTGGTGAGGAAGGAGAACCGAAGCCGACGCGGCAAGCTTTGATGAGCACAAGGGATATGTCTCGGCGCTTCGACGAACCCATCACGTAGTTGTACAGTACCTGCATGATACGTTCTCATTTCGCTATCGGAAGACGAGATAGACTAAGTACTGATGAGGAAGGAGGAGTCCCGCAGAATAGTGTAAGCTAGGCAAACCACCTGACTCTAGCGCGCCAACTGATCGGAACCGCTCCACGACCAAGGGCCAGAAAGAGCCAACTGGGCAGTCGAGTGAAGCTCCAAGATCCCCCTTGACATCCAGGTCGTCCAAATCATGCCTTGGCTGGTAACTTTGGTTGACAGTACTCCCTACCCAGCGTGATGATGATGAGCCCTTGGTGGTTCGGCAGGAGACAGTAGCTAATTTATACTACTTGACGCAGAACTCAGGCTACCTCCTAATAAAGTATAACGCAACTTTTTAGTGCAACGTATTATGTAAGTTAACTTACGTTATTAAAGAAACTTTAAATTACAGGGGTCTACATTTACTATCTTAGGAATTAATAGTACTAACTTATAAGACTAAGATTCTCAAATAAAGAAGCTTACATAACTTATAACGTATTCCACCAGTAAGCCGGCTAACCTAGTGAGCCGGCTACTGTTTTTCACACTAAAAAAGGCACTTTCTTAGCACTGCTATATCGTGAAATACTTAATAACATTCTCTAAAACTTTAATACGTTAGTTATTCCTATAGTTATATGTTTGCTTCTATATCTCGGAATTGTAGTCTTATCGTACTACTAGTTCCTAAGATAGTAGTTGTAGACCCCTGTAATTTTAATTTTCTTTAATAACTTCCTACTTACGTAAGTTAGAGCTTAGTAACTCTAGATTAATAATTCCTATATAGATGCAGCATTGTGATTCAATTTTCAGAAAATTCTATCAGGGGGTCCTTGAGATAGCAGTGCCAAGAACGGCCTTTTTTTGGTGTGAAAAACAGTGGCCGGCTCACTGGTGGAATACGTTATGTGGTATGAAATAACTCCCGTTAGGGAGGCTGTCTGCCAAACTTAAAGGACCGTGGAACAATCTCGAACAACGACTTCCATGGTTGACAGTAGAAGGAACTGTTCAACTACCCCGCGGAGTTATCCCCTACTTTCACCAACACATAGACGTATGAGCAGCCATTCATGCGTTCGGCTTTGGCCGAATCTTCCAGTGGAACATGACGTTCTTTGCCTCGTAAAAGCGCGTATTTTGTCTCTTCCGACTGAGACTCAATGGATGACACTACAGTTCCCGCGCAGATGGCGGTCACTGCACATTCAAGCTGTTCTGTGGTCTCGTGCTCGTCATGCGGGCCAACTTACCTAGGTACACATTGCGTTGGCGCCTGCATTCAGTCCACACTACGCTGGTAGTGGAAGCAATTGCTAGCTGTCCTTGGTTATACCCGGAAACATGTCTGGAGCGCGTCGAGGTGGAGCTCTGTTCAAGCAACACACCGGATTGTCCGCTTGGATCTGGTGCTCGGCACTGCTGCAATTTTTCCGATTGCCACCCATGTTTTTCGCCAGGCACTCACATCACAACACCACGATACGCACGGGAGATCTTCAAACACCGGCGTACAGTCGCAAGGTTAACGCACGGGATCCTGCTCGCATCAGGCAGGCAGTTGCAGTCCCACGGTGATCGGCAGCACCGTCTCTGGGTCTTGAATCTCGACGCCGCGGACTTTCTGGGGACCGCTTGACCATCTTTCGACCCGATCCGCGGCTTTGCACTAAGCACAAGAAACCATGGTTGTGATGATGCCGGCATCATTGCATTCCTCGCAAATATTGGCCGCGCGCGAGTTGAATTGCAGCCTGGCAGACAGCATGCTGACGTAGCATCTCAGACATCCGCCCTGGACGTCTCACTCTGTTTCTCGCCTGCCCCATTGACGAGTACAGCCCCATCGCCTTATCTGGGTTGCGAGGTGTGATCAAGAGCATGCTTGACTTACACAGTACATTGATCTGCGTTCCCAAACAGGGAGGTGGGTTGGACATTACGTGCTTTTAAGCTTATTCCTAGTGGCCTTGGTCTCACATGCCTGTCGGCGGGTGAGGCCCCGCGGGCGTCAAGGATTCTGGCAAGCAACAATTTAGGTGGTATGCCAAATGTCACCGTGACGCCGCTGTTGGAGATTGTCTTGCATTATACAGCAACTGTGCATCTGGAATGTCAAGAGATTCGGCACAGGAACTTTCCGTACTCAACAGTGCGTTTCCATATTCAAAGACTCTGATTGGCTACAACTTAGACCTTCAAGTTCATCGCGAACGCTTGGCTGAAAGCGTTAATGATCTCCATGGACTAGTCGACACTGGCCAATGGCAGAGTCTCATAAGAACCAGGAAATGAACTTCGGCAATGTCGAACGCCTCTATCGACGCCTCGTTCCTACGCGGCAGCTGGAGAAACCCCCAATATTGCTGGAATATCGAGTGCCCAGCAGAGTTTTGCAACTACACGCCGCAAGAGACGTGTGCCAACATGGAGGGTTGCCTCTTGGAACATATCAAACGCGATCTGTTGTCCTTATAATTCAAATGTGTAACTGCCTGATCTCGGGTCGTCCCGAGTGCATGGGTGGTTAAGTTTAGGGGTCAGGAATATGCGCATCTACCACCAAAACACCTAATCCGCCTTAGGCCAATTGCCCGCTATTATGTCTTTCAGAGCCCAATTAGAATAGTGAGTCCATCCAACGGCACGTACTTGAGTCCCTTAGGGCCCACACACTCTCTTGACACCGACCCAGTCAATACCGTCGCCTTCCCTTATCAGGCGTCATACTACCGCAGATCGATCCGTCCCGGGACCAATCGCAATAGCTCGACGCCTTCTACGTTGACATTGCTCTACGCGATCTTATCCACATCCCTAACCTGGTAAGCATCTTTAATATCGTCTGCATCCTGCCAACTTCCAGGGACCATTTATCTGACCCCATATACAGGTGTCTCGTCCGGCTTCTTCATCCCTAGCCCCTCTACCACACCCACCAACGCTACTGCAGTGCTTTGGTGGTAGATAGTGCCGGACGACGCTGTGCCACCTCCCGTATTTGGTATCGGTGGGGTACACTCACGCTGAGCCGCTTGTTGTCCTGGAACCTGGTAGTGTGAAGTACAGTGGGCCCTCCCTGATACTGCTTCTTCGAGGCTAATCCTTTTTGGAAGGTAGATTCGCTTCTCGCCTTACATCTGTCTATACACGGAGTCGCTGCTACGTCTATATAAGAACACAAACGCCCCCTCACACTCAACATCATCCAACAGCTGCACTCACGTCAATAACGCTAGTCACCAAATTCTCTCCCTCTGTGGTGTTCTTCCCCTTCACACACCGCCAAGATGCAGCTTTCAGTCCTCCTCGCCCTCCTGCCTCTGGCTCTTGCGGCCCCGGCGCCAATGATTGTACCTCGCGCTGGAGCTCCCATCCCCGGAAGATATATCGTCAAGATGAAGAACGAGAACATGCAACAGATGGTCAACAGCGCGCTGAAGCTGTTGCGGAAAGACCCGCTCCACACATATGGCTTTGCAGGCTTCGGTGGATTTGCTGCGGATATGCAGGACGATATTGTGAAGTTGATCCGTAATCTGCCTGGTGTGAGTCTGTTCTTACCTCTTGGATACAATCACTTGCTAATCTTTCCTTAGGTCGAATACGTCGAGCAAGATGCTATCGTCAAGACCAACCTCGGCGAATTTGATCACCTCGAGAAGAGGGCATACGTGACTCAGAGCAGTTCGACGTGGGGTCTGTCGCGCGTCTCGCATGTGAATCGCGAAACAGGTTCTCCTTTGTCCTACACGTACGACGATAGTGCTGGCTCGGGCACGTGTGTGTACGTTGTTGACACTGGTATTGAGACCTCCCATCCCGAGTTCGAAGGGCGTGCCGTAAGAAAATCGATCTGCAAAATGCGTTTGAGACCATACACTGACTTCGTCCAGATATTCCTCGCCAACTTTGCGGGTGATGGCGAGAACACGGATGGCAACGGTCACGGCACTCACTGTGCTGGTACTGTTGGTTCCAAGACCTATGGTGTCGCGAAGAAGACTAAGCTTTATGCTGTCAAGGTTCTCGATGCGAGCGGTTCGGTAGGCTTCCAGATCCTCTGGTGTTGTTGCATACGCTAATGTGGACCAGGGCTCTAACTCTGGTGTCATCGCCGGCATCAACTTCGTGGCCAACGATGCTAAAACTCGTGACTGCCCCAACGGCGTCGTAGGCAGCATGTCCCTTGGCGGCGCTCGCTCTAATACCGTCAACGCCGCTGCAGCGAACGCAGTTTCCGCCGGTGTCTTCTTTGCTGTTGCAGCCGGTAATGATGGCGTCAACGCTGCCAACTCTTCGCCCGCGTCTGAGGCCACCGTTTTCACTGTTGGTGCTACCGACAGCACTGACAAGGTTGCTTCTTTCTCCAACTACGGCAGTGTCGTCGACATCCACGCCCCTGGTGTCTCAATCCTTTCCACCTGGTTGAACGGTGGAACGAACTCCATCTCCGGTACCTCCATGGCTACACCCCATGTGGCTGGTCTTGGCGCGTACATACTCTCTCTCGAGGGTAACAAGAGCCCAGCTGCCCTGTCAGCTCGTCTGCAGGCACTGTCAACCAAGAACAAGATCACGGGTCTCAAGAGCACCGACACCAAGAACTATCTGGCTTTCAACGGAAACCCATCTGGTTAAGCTACTGCTACCAACCAATTGCTTTTTTTGAGCCCGGAGTTGCATGGGAGTCCAGAATTTAGGCGCGGAGCGTTTGAAGCATCTTTGCACTTTTCTTTGCAGTTCCAACATCGTACTTGTATACCCATTCGAGGTCATATGTTTATCAGTTACCAAAGAGACGTTTTTCGGCAATTCTTTCCCAACAAACATATGTACAACAAAGTGACACCCCGGACATGGTCATTGCATGCCAGTGCCAGGACGTGACACGATGGTGATCTATGACTTGCCTGCAAATGTCTTCTTAACGTGTACTGATTTCGTACATGTGCGGTCTCTGCCCGTACCATGTGTTGCCGTGCGGTGTCACAGAGCATGACACTGATGTAGCCGACTGTACCGTCTTCATAGCCATCTGCATTCGCGGAGATTACATTGAGGGGTCCATGGTACTGTGTGCGATCCAGCCACTAGCCTGTGTGACCATCTCGCGCTCATTTTTTGTTTATGGATCATCATCGCAGCGGTGAGTATACAATCGATCTTTCTCTAGTCCTTGCATGAGCCGCTGCTGACGAGGATGCTTCGACGGGATTTGATGACCGAAAGGGCGAGGTATGGTGTCATGCTGCTACCAAGTCAAGATCATGTCTTACATCGAATGACTTTCGCGAAGCCGCGGTCAGTCAATGACGGTGAAATGATACAATCGTCAAAGGGATGATCGACGTGCCGCAAATGAAGATCGTGCGTCGAAACAAGCTCTCTAGATCCATGCACAGTCGTCTAGATAGAGCGTCCGGAGATGTTCCTACCACTCGTATGCCGCACCTTCGTGAAGTCGTATTGCACGGACAATTATTAACCTAGGCTCCCCAGCTGCCTGCTCAGAAGACGACTTCAGCTCGATACTTCTGTGCTTGAGCTGTCTGCCGGGACGGTCAGTCGTGATGAAGCGCTCGAGGACTTCCAATTTACAATGCGCTAATACAGATTACATACCAGAAAGCTATGATGGTGTCAGCGTCATGTTGTTACCCAGCTGTGGATAGTCGATGCTGGTGATCCTCGGCAGGCACGTGCACAGACCATGTTCGTGGGGCGCTTCTTGCCGTTCATCCTCCTCGCACATCACATCCATCGTTCGATAACGCGTTGTGTACGCAGAGGTTCTCGTATATCGCTACTACTGGACTGGCGGCGCCCTCATCGACAACTTACCTTCCAGGAACGCCGAATCGATGGATTTACGCTGTCGCTTTTCAGTACCCCACAGACGCCGCAACACCGAGTCTACAAACACTTAATCGCTCTTTTATGAACTCAAAACTCGGCTCTCAGGATCGTTCATATCTCGACGTACATGATTCCCAGAAGTCGAAAAAGAAACTCGGTTTCCCTGCATCAAACAGGTGATATAGCACAAGCTCCAACGACCTGCGGGTAAGGGCCGAAGTGCACGCTCTAGTTATGGTCTCGACATAGCCATCCTTCTTTCATCAGAAAGTATCGCGATACCGTACTTCCTCGCTTTGTCCGGTGGGATCACCGACCAGTCTGGATTTCAAGTACTGTAGGAGTCCCTACACATAGCACTGCGAGCACGACCAATGCCAGAGCTAGCCACAGGGATGCTATACACACTCACGGTGGCCTTGGTGGCAAGGCAAGAGCTGTCAGCATACAACTGTCATCCGATGTATCTATCACGACCCCTGCGGCCTGCCATGCAGCATGATGCGATCCTTGGATATGCACTGCAACGTCCGCTGAGGCAACCAACATTACTTCTGGCATGATATACGTCACGAAGACATTCATGGCTGCCACACAAGCTATACTTCTATCTCAAAGGATCTTGGTGATGGATCATTGCGCAGATTGATCGACACTGCGCCTACCGATGGACTAGGCTGACTAATATACTCTCGCATGGGTTTGCTGCACGATAGCTGATCGCAAAACTCCGCATTACTATATCGCATCAGTTTTTCGGTGGGTAACGATAGTCGCGTGCTGTTTGCTGGCGACCAGGGTACCTTTGTTTACCCTGACGGTATCCGTGACATGAGTGGATCCAAAGGTTGCCGGTATCAGTCTGCAGCCCGCTTCTGCTTTCAATGAATATGAGTCTAATTGACCCTTAGACTCAGGAGCATATCATGCGCCACGAACGGACGCTCCTGACCACAGCGGTTTGGAGCACTCGAAAAAAAAACTTGATTTTGATTGAAGCGAAGAGTATTACTCCGATAAGGATGCCATGGATGCGACCTGGCACAGGTATGCTGGCTAGCAGACACGTGCGACTGCCAGCGGCGTTGCCGCCCTTGGTACTCCAACTTATCCGCTATCGTTCATGAGATGCAAACCTGGGTTGAATTTCGGTTGTCCTGAACCGCTCCATGAGGAATTTCTTTGACTTCAGTGTTGGGTATACCCAAAGAAGAGATTGGACTGTTGCCGTCTCAAAGAATCCCTTCCCTATCTCTAGGAACGTCGAGTCATCTACCATTTACTAGCATGGCTGCTACTGAGTCTGCTTTGTCTGGATAACGTCAGCTACCAACCCCACGATCACGATACCTCGGTGTCACTGGTTACGCAGAGTCGTTGCACACTCCTTAGTTCAAATCGGAGACCAAAGATAACATAAAGCCGTTTGACACTTCGTGGTCATTTGGTAGGTGCAATACCAGAGCTTGAACTCGTAGCTGGATTGCTCCCACAGCGTCGATGCATGACTGGCGGGCCTTCCCGCAAAGCCCGAACGTCTCTGCAGGGACCCGTTAGATCTAGTCCATTTGGTGCTCTGACAGGTGTTACACCCCACTCAAAGCGGGCGTGTTAGTCGTAGTCACATTGGTGCCAGCGGTATTGTGCGATCTGTCTGAGCACCCTAAAAGGAGGGTACGTCGTCAAAGAGACGGAGTGTATAAGGTCTGGGACAGGCGCTGCCTCCTCGTTATCATCATCCATCTTTCCAACCTCCCATCATGCTTTTCCCAACCGTTCTAGCTCTCGTCTCCCCTTCTCTCGCATCATTCACCTTCAACACCATCCCGCGTCATGGCGTGGAGCCTCCTTCGGGCAAGTACGTCGTCAAGCTAAAGGGTGATGTAACCCCGCTTGCAGCTACCGACCTCAAAGCCTCACTCACCGTGAAGCCGAGGCATGATTATTCCATGTCCACCTTCAGAGGCTTCGCGAGCACCTTGACGGCCGCAGAGAAGGCCAGCCTCGAGGCTTCTGACCTAGTACGCAACCAATCGTCTGCTTTAAGCTGATCTATGCTTATCGAATGAATAGGTCGAGTATGTCCAACCTGACACCAAACTCTACGCCCTTGCAACAATCAAACAAAGAAATGCGACCTGGGGCCTCGGACGCATTTCCTCCCGCACACCCGGTAACAAAGCTCCACATACGCAGTGCATATGAGATATCACTAACTTGGAATATCTGCATTTAGGCTCCAATACCTACACCTGTACGTAATATCTCCGTACGAAGTGTATCTGATCTGAGACAAGCACTGACTTCGTACATCTACCTTAAGACGACAGCACCGCGGGCGCCGATACCTGCGCCTACGTCATCGACTCAGGCGTCCTAATCACGCACCCCGATTTCGAAGGCCGCGCCGAATTCCTCGTGAACTACTCAACCGACAACTCCACAACCGACGGCGTCGGCCACGGCACGCACGTCGCCGGAACTATCGCGTCCAAAAACTACGGCGTCGCCAAGAAAGCCCGCATCCTGTCCGTAAAAGTGCTCGACGATGATGGCGGCGCAACAACAGCTACTGTGCTGAAGGGTATAGAGTATGTTGTGAACGATGCGAAGACGCGCAAGGTGCGGTGTAAGAAGGGGCTTGTGGCGAACATCAGTCTGGGAGGGACATTCAACAAGGCGATTAATGATGCGGTCAAGGCGATCGTTGATGCGGGCGTTTTTGTGGCAGTTGCGGCGGGCAATGAGGGTGAAGATGCGGAAGGTGTATCGCCTGCTTCTGAGCCCAGCGTATGCACCGTCGGCGCGTCGATGAGGAATGATAGTATGGTGTTTTTCTCCAACTATGGATCTTTGGTTGGTAAGTCACATCCCCTGCAAGTTCCTCTACTCCTAATCTTCCCTTTCACCAACTCACACTCCACCAGACGTCTTCGCGCCAGGTGTAAACATCACCTCACTCTGGCTCGAGAACGGCATCGATACCATCTCTGGCACATCCATGGCTACTCCACACGTCGCTGGTCTGGGCGCGTATCTGCTAGGGCTGGGAAAGACGGATGTGGGCGATGTGTGTGAGGCGATTCGGGAGATGGCGACTAAGGATTTGCTGGAGGATGTTCCGGAGGGGACGGAAAATCTGTTGGCGTTCAATGGGGTGGAGAGGGCTAGATGAGTAGGCATGAGCGTGGGGTCAGGCGGAACGGGAGCCCGGGACGAAGGGAATTGATTCGCGCCTGTGTCGTATCGGTTGGAGGTGTGATTGGTAGTTAGATGCGTTACACAACAATTGCGTCACGGCGTTTTCTTCCCTTGCTTCCACTCACCGGAGCCACACCGGTATCGCAATATCGTTACTGGCTTGCATGTTACTTATATTGCCTCGTTCTTCCCCATCCAGCTTCAGCATCGTTGGAATATAACCATAATGACGGCCCAAGCACAGGCACCCCAGCTGCTAGACGACGTGCCTTCCTGGTCGTCGCTCCCAGACACAGATGAGTCCATCGCATCCGACGACAGTGTTTTCGACACCGACAATGAAGACAGCGACAGCAAGCCTAAGGAAGCAATGATAACAACGAAATCGAGCAATCTCCTACGAAAAGTATGATCATAGCAGATCTTTTCGGCTTCAACGAATCCAGCCCTACATCCGTGGCGCTACCTCAAGGGCCGGCCACACCCAGTTACTGGATTAGTGAGCGCGGCTGGAAGAAAGATCTCGTCTATGTCTTCGCCACCTCAATTGGAGCCTTCCTCGGACACATCGCCATGGCATCGTATGTCTACAGCAGAAAACCCACGCCATGCATCCACACATACCGGCCGGTCGTCCTGGATGGCAAGCTCAACTTCGAGTTCGTCTGTGAGACGCAGGCGCCTAAACATGTCGCTGCTGTGACCCGGACAGTCACAGTCACGGAAACGGAGACAAAGGCGATCCCTACATTAATACATCAGGTAAGGTTCTGCGGCCCATGGAGTGACATCGTGCTGACTGAGCATAGCTTACCACCACCACCAGGACTCTGACGGAAACGGTAACGAGAATGAGCCTCGTCACTGCGGGGGGCATGGCCATATCTCCGGTACAAACGAATGACGGCGCTGATGCAGCTATAGACGCGGCCAATACTCCGTATAGTTACACTGTCAAAAAGCTTATTAGCAGATTCCTCGAAAAGAACCACGGCCGAGGTGACATCAAATGGGCCATAGAAGATGGGAAATGGGTGCTGCGGGTTGTCGGGAAGGATGGTGAGAGTGATGAGCGCAACGAAGCGTGATGCGTTCAGTAGGGTCATGGCTTTTCGAGATGTACGGTGGGGAAATGCGATAGATCAGAAGCTGAATGTATTCGATGTGATCAGTCTGTCAGAGCACGATGATTTAAGACGCTGACTCGTCGAATATGAGCTACTCTTTCTCCTCTTCTCCGTCGCTTACTCTATTTTCTTCCTCGTTGCTTCCTCCATCCTCTTCCTCAACGTCTGCCGCCCCGAAATTCGTGGCCATGGATCGTCCATGACGACGGCGACGAAAAGCTTTCTCTTTTCTCTGGCGGGCCATCATCTTCACTCTTTCCGCATCCGTAGTTCCTACTTCTTGTCAATCTCCCACAATTGAGACTTGCACATTGTATCGCGACAGTTGTTTTACACTCGCCAGGACTCTTTTGATCATCGAACGGTCTTCCGTGCTCACCACGGACTCGAGACTATTGGGACCGTTCGCTCGGTGATGATTGACTAGTCCAACCACTTCTGGCAGACTTCAAAGCACGGTGACACAGCTTACGTGTGTAGTCGCACATTGTCGTTTGAGTGTGCTGCGTGCTAGCCCCATAGCAAGTATGAGCGCGAGCACATAAGCTTTTTCGAGTGTTTTGACGTTTTTGGCTCCGACCTGGCCACGCTCCACGCCGTGTTTCTGCTCGACTTTTGGGAAGGTGCTGTTCCCGGTGGTGATTGCACGTTGGATAATACCTAAACCATTGCCGGCTTTGCGACTGAAATCGACTGCCGTGTGCAAGACCAGGGATATTGGATTGGACTCGGACATATTGGGAAGTGGAAGATGTGCAAGAAGGCTTGAGCAAAGATGCTGATGAATCGTGACCCGGACGCGATGTGGGTGGTACGATGTTAGGTTCTCTGATATTTGTGCAAGTTGAGAGAAACTGAGAAAAGGACGTGGGTTACGCTATCTCGGTCCCGCTTATGGTACTGTGGTTGACGTGCGATAGCTTGGAAATGGCACCAGTGCTCAACCACGACGTTGCTCAGGCCCCACCCCATGGTCTCCTGCAGAAAATCTTTCGCCTGCGTTGCGCTCACAAACTACTGTGCAGTCTGTGGAAAGCAATCCTCTCTAAAACGTCGTGAAACACAGACATGCAGCAGTGCCACGAGGAAGAGCTTTGGACAGGATGGTGCATTGCAAGGCCATGGCCCATGCCGAGCAGTAAAGACAATTGATGCCGTTCAATTGTAGCTGTTGTTTGGGTTCGAGTTTGTGCAGCTCGAGATGGTTCGTGGTCGCACCTTCCTTCACTACGCGTCCGTTGCCACGCGACAAGAGCCGAACATAAACACGCCTACCTCACTTTTCAACTCTTCACCAATTGCATCACCTTTTCACCCATCGAACCCACGCCCCCAAGCTACACTTGCAGCATTGCAGCATCATGGGCGGCGCGATGCCTGCAATGATCTCGGCGCTGGATGCGATACCTACCAGGACGGAGCCCTGCAAGACTGTGGAGCCTTGCACACAAGTATCCGCCCTTGAGGAGGGTGAGATCGACGAGCGAAAGTTCATATTAGGGTATTCCTCCTCTCCCCCGCCCCTGTCCGAAGATCACTCGGGCCTTCTGGAAGACCGCAGTCCTGTCCCCTCCAAGCCGACCGACGTGCAGGTGCTGCGCAGTAAGCAGAGCCCTTTTGGGATGTTGGAGTGATAGTTGATCCTAGATAGATGAGCTCGAGCTCTCCACCCGCGAGTATGCAGCTCTCGACGAGCGTTACAGTACGCTTTCGGGACAGCATCGCACCCTCTATGAATTGGCGTCAACTTATGACGACGTCATTTGGGGCTCTTCTCATTTTTCTGCCGACATGAAGAGCATTGAAAAGCTTCGAGTGGAGGCCGGGCAGAAGGGCCTTCGAGCGTACGTGCCGCACTCGACTACACCATGCGAGAAGCGAGCTAACCATGAGGGTGTAGGAAAGCGCTCGAGACCGATGCCCTCCAGCCCATGATTTGCGAAGCTGGCGGTGTACAAGCCTTCATCACTCGTGCCCAGGCCTTGCAGACGCTTGTCGATGGGGCAGGCGGTCTGCAGGAGCTTACCGAAGAGATTAGCACCTCCCGCGTGCTCACACATCGCCTTGCGGAGGTGGGAGGCCTCCAGGGTCTGGATCGCCTCGTTTCGGAATTGTACTACCTGCGCTCTGAGCGGTGTGCGAATGCAGAGTTGAGAACTGGCCTAGATGGTCCTGGTGGGCTTAGATCCAAAGCCCTCAAGTACGACATGCTCCAGCAAGCTTTTGCCGCAATCTCAAGGGGCCCGATCGATAGACCAATACGAGCCATCCATTTCCCTACACCAAATGTGACAAATCGGGTGCCCATGATGAGTGCTCCAGCTCAGAGAAGCAAAGGTCCCGTCATCAGCCCGGCTCGAGCTCAGCTTCTTCCACAGATCACACCAACCGAGGTGCCCGCCAGAAGTGCTCCAGCTTCATCATCTGCGAATGGGCCAGTCATCAACCCAGCTCGAGCACAACTCCTGTATACCGCGCCAGATGGTCGTGACCCCGATCGAGACTTGTACGAACCGCCGCCTCCACCGCCCAAGCCTTCCAAGAAGACGGGATCAAACGACATCCCCTTGGGCGGCAAGCGTCGACGCGAAGGCGGTGCTTCCAGTGAGCAGGAGTTCGCTGGAAGTGATCCCAAGAGGCTGAAGTACGAGGATGAGCCCGAGCCAGCTGTCGCGCCTACTCGGAGACGTCGAAAGGTCGATGTTGGTCTTGCATCGGCTATGGTCCATGCGAATATCCAGAACAAGGCCATCGTCACACGGAATGATGCTGCGATTGGTCGGCCACAATATGTCGGTAGAGGAGGCTCTGATGCCGCAATAAGTCGACCAGCCTGGGTCAGTGGAGCAGGAAGCTCTGATGCTGCGCATAGTCGGCCAGCTTGGGTCGGTGGAGGAGGCTCAAATAATCAGCTTGCTTGGGACGATAAGGGAAGCACATGGCAGGCGCGTTTCGCCACGCTGCTTGGGAGCTCATCTACATCCTCACCTGCAGGTGGCGCACCTTCGGATGGCCGGTTGTCGAGGGAGCCAGCGTCACGCTCCCCTCAGCCAAGCATCAAGATGGAGGTCAATGACGGCCTGTAGGTCCAGTTCCATCGCAACACTGAACGGCAAACCGACTTTACGCAAGTGGGAGTCGGTTGCCATGTGCATGCGAGTAGCATCGGCGGTCCGTTCCATGAGAGATCAGAACATACTACACGCAATCAACATAGCTACTTATAACATGTATACGACTTACTGCTGCAATTTCCAAAGCTAGAAAGGAATGCTCCCTGGACGTGATTCCGGATAAAAAGGTCATTTTTCATTCCACGATAGGATCTGACGATTCTAGGAGAATGAAACGACGACAATCCCAAAGGTAACTCTTTCAATAGTTTCAGCCTTTCTAGGGCTCATGAGGCTGACCCTTGGGTGATCCTTTCAGGTACTTGGACCGAGATCTCAACATATCGACAACCTGCACACCCTCTTGTGACATGTGCCAGCTTCGACTCATCCTGAATGGGCCGTCTACCGCACAGTCTAAGCTCACGAGATGCGTCTCCACCCGCCGCAATCATTCGATGGCCATTGGAGGCGTCGGATCGTCGCGTTGTGTTCTTTCGTAACCTCGACTGTTGTCTCAAGAAATATCCCCCATATCTGCCAGCCTGTCAAGCGCAAGCCCGTCGTGCTCATGTCTTCCCATATGCTCTCCCCCACCACCACCAAACTCAGGTCTCTTCAACGCCGTGCCCTCTTTCAAGTACAGACACAGTCTGAATGCCGCGTTCCCGTTCAAGTAATAACGATGCAGCCTTTTACTCCTCAAGAACCCTAATCGCTCGTATAGCTTCAAGCTCGCAGTGTTGGTGACCTCAGTCTCGAGAACGACTTCATCTGCGCCGCGGGCAGTCATGGCGTCGATGGCAAGGCGTACGAGATTCGAGGCTATGCCTTTGCCGCGATGGGGAGATTGCACGGCAAGCATGGCGATGTAGCCGCGATATGTGCCTGAGCGGTGGGGCTCGAGTTTGCATATTATCACGCCAACGATGGCGTCGCTTTTGGTGTCGAGGGCCTGATATTCAAAATTAGCTATCAAGAGATGTGATCTGTGGTAGGAAAGAGACAGTACCGTGAAGCACAAGTCCCCCCATTGGTACAGAAAGTAGCGGTAGACATAGATGCTGTATGGCTCGGACAGGTCCTTGGAGATTAGCTGGCGGATCAAGGGCAGGTAGAATTCCTCCTCCGCGGGGTCATATTGGACGTATATGAGGCCCGACAGGTCTGGCGGCGCTGGCACGTCTTCCGCCATGATGGACAGTAGAGTGAGAGTTCCGAGTCGGAATGTGGGTGAAGGCTGCGGAGAGACCCCCGGCTTGGCGCGCGTGCGCGGGATGAATCAAGATCCCGGCGTCGATCGCGAAGATGCCGTCACATGCCGGCAAAAGTTGTGGGCTTGTGACAGCCGCCTGGAAAACATTGTTCTACCTCTACATCTTTACCTACAAACAGCCAGCGTGAGCAAATGTCCTTCCTGCGCCGGCGCTTCGGCGGCAAAAGCGACGACTCGCCCATCGAATCCCGCGAACCTTCACCGGCGCCGGGCCAAACACGGCCGTCCAACCTGCGCGTGATCACGGCCGAGCAGCTGCATACGCTGAAGAAGAAGGGCAAGAGCAAGCGGAAGAATGCGTGGATCTTTGGGCTTGGAGGCGTGTTCGGCCTGGTGCTGGCGGGCTTCTTTGCGAGCAGTAATGAGATGATTGATCTGAAGAGTTTGGAGGGCATGAATCTGGACAGCATATTCGATGCGCTGCCGTCGAGCTTTGTGAAGAGCGCGCAGGAACTGCAAGTACGCCGCTCCCCACACAGTAACCGTCTCAACTCAGGCAAGATGAAAGCAAGACTGAGCGCTGATTAGTCCTGCACTCAGTAGAAGCAAGAACGCGACGCAGTCAACTACGACTCCTTCTCCGTCGGCCTGCATGCCCGTAAGCAGGGCATCACCGCGCACCACCCCGTAATAATGATTCCCGGCGTCATCTCGACGGGCCTCGAGTCCTGGGGCACAGAGGACCACTCGCGGCAGTACTTCCGCAAGAGGCTGTGGGGCTCGTGGAGCATGAGTAAGTATATATGTACGAAGTGCATGTGACACATACACTAACTTCGTATCTACAACTCTCGCAGTGCGTGCGCTTGTGCTGGACAAGGCGAACTGGAAGAGGCATATTATGCTCGATAAGGAGACGGGCAAGGATCCGCCTGGCATCAAGATGCGCGCGGCGCAGGGCTTCGATGCGGCAGACTTCTTCATCACGGGCTACTGGATATGGAATAAGATCCTCGAGAACCTCGCGACCATCGGCTACGACCCCAGCAACGCCTTCACGGCAGCCTACGACTGGCGCATGACCTACATGAACTACGAGATCCGCGACCAGTACTTCACGCGCCTGAAGTCCCATATCGAGGTCGGCGTCAAGGTTTCCAATAAGAAAGTCGTGCTCCTCTCACACTCGATGGGCTCCCAAGTGCTCTACTACTTCCTGCACTGGGTAGAAGCCAAAGGCCACGGCAACGGTGGACCCAACTGGGTAGAAGAGCACATCGACAGCTGGATCAACATCAGCGGCTGTATGCTCGGCGCCACAAAAGACCTACCCGCCGTGCTCTCCGGCGAAATGAAAGACACCGCGCAACTCAACGCCTTTGCCGTCTACGGCCTCGAGAAGTTTCTCTCGCGCTACGAACGCGCAGAAATTTTCCGCGCCATGCCAGGTCTCTCCTCCATGCTACCCATGGGCGGCAACGCCGTCTGGGGCGACAGTACATGGGCGCCCGACGACCTCCCCGGGCAAAACGTCTCGTACGGCAACTTCTTGCGATTCCGAGACCATAACTCCACATTGACAGCCAAGAACCTGACCGTCGACGAATCGATACCATTTCTCTTCAAAAACTCCGAAGAATGGTACAAGAACATGATTCTCTCCTCCTTCTCCCACGGCGTCGCACACTCCATCCACGAAGTCGAAGACAACCAGCTCATCCCCGCCAAATGGCTCAATCCGCTCGAAACGCGCCTCCCACTCGCCCCGTCCCTAAAAATATACTGCTTCTACGGCGTCGGGAAAGATACCGAGCGCGCGTACTACTACCGCAAAGACGACGAGCCGATGAGCGGGCTGAACGTCACGCTCGACACGGGCTTTATTAGCAGCGCTGAGACATCCGAGGGACCCGTCGATCACGGCGTTGTGATGGGCGAGGGCGATGGCACGGTCAACCTGCTGAGTAGTGGGTATATGTGTGCGAAGGGGTGGAAGCAGAAGAGGTATAATCCCGCAGGCGTCAAGGTGGTGACGTATGAGATGAAGCATGAGCCCGATCGGTTTAATCCGCGGGGTGGGCCGAATACTGGTATGTTTGAGTGTTGAACAGTCGATTGAGAGAGTGAGTGCTAATTTGTCGTAGCGGATCATGTCGATATTTTAGGACGATCGAGCTTGAATGACTTGATACTTCAAGTGGCTGGTGGACGAGGGGAGCTGATTGAGGAGACGATACACTCGAATATCAGGGAGTATGCGGAGAAGGTGCGGATACGGTATGATGAGGACTAGTCATAGTCATGAAGAGTGGCAACGATTTCCATTGGTTTAGTTTGGGCCGGAAGATACCATAGAGGCGGAGGTCATTTCAAAGTATCCACATCAATTCTCAGTGTTTATAATGTTGGTATGTCCAAGTCACAACTTTTCTACTCACAACTACTTCTGCTGCAACGTCAATCCCTCAATTGTCTTCTCCCCACTCTCTGTCCCCACATCCACGCTCGCCTTATCCTCGCCCTCAACATGTCCATCCGGCTTCGCTTCGACCTGCCTCTTTGCACCAGGGTGAAACGAGCCCTTGTCTTTCTTCTTTTTCTCCTTCTTCTTCTCCGTGGGAGGCGGCGGGTACGCTTTCTGCTCGATCTCCTGCCACGCCGGTGTAGCCTGGAACTCTGCTTGCACGGGCTCGAGAAGCGTGTTGAGCGCAGCAGTAACAGCAGGCTTAAGGTCCTGCGGCGATAACACATCCTTGACGTAGTCCTCCTTCATCTCCACAATTGTCTTGTAAACAAGCGGCTCCGCATCCCGACGCTCAACCACGAACTTGGTCTCGCCGTACTTGAGGTAACTCGCCGGCAGCAAGACATACTCCACAAACGACAAGATGCCGTTATCCTCAATGATCTTGGGCACAGCATGCGCCTTCTTGAGCTTCTTCTTCACGACCTCTGCGCTGTCGAGCACATCGATCTTGGAATCTGGGTCCGAGGAACTCATCTTGCCGCCTTGCAGACCGGGAACCATAGGGTTCATGCAGTGCGCGCGCTCCTTGTAGCCGAGCTTGGGCAGTGCTTCTTTTGCGAGCGCGAAGATCTTGCGCTGGTCTACGCCGCCGAATTGCATATCGACGTCGAGGTACTGCTCGTCGAGGGCTTGCATGAGGGGGTAGAGCAGGCCGCTTAGTGGAGCGTTGTCGGTCTGCTTGACGACTTCTGCGCCGGCTTTTCTTGAGTCGCGCTCCGAAGTTATCGACGCGAGGCGTAGCATGTCCATCATGTAGTCATCCTTGAGTTCATAGCTGGAGCCCAGCACGAACTCGAGCCTGTCGATGGGCACGTTGATGGCTTTGAGCAGCGAGGCGATGGTGTAGCGGTAGTATTCGGCGCGGTACTTGACGAGCTCGATGGGCGCTTTGAGGTTGTCGAGGAAGCCGTGGATGTCGGCGAGGAGGACTTTGACGTGGCAGCCGGCGGCGAGGAACTGTGCGATTTTGAGGATGGGGACGAACTGTGACGGTGTTAGTGAACACGGGACCTGCTAATTGGGGTAGGAGAGTGTCGTACGTAGCCGCAGTGTGGTCGTCCAGTAGTTGCTGTACCCCAGTAGACTTTTAATGTGCCGTTCTTCTTCAGCGCTTCCTCCATGATCTCTGGGTTCAGCACCTCTTGCAGATTGACCTTGATCAGGTCCATCTTCTCCTCGTTGGAGAGCTTGGCCCCGACATCGCCGCTCTGATACGCCTTGGACAGTCTTGACTTCGCATCTTTGAGTTGCCCTTCCACCTCTTTGAGCTTCTTCTCGAGCTGCGCGATCTCGTCTTGAATCGCGCCTGTGTCCGCCATGGTGGGGTAGTGGGGTAAAGACCGCGACGATGAGACAACGATGATGGCGTGTGAGGAGGCAATTGAAATCTAGCGTCCGAATGAGAGACCAATGCCCTGTTATATGACTCCCGACTTCTCCAGGCTCAGCTGCCGCAGTTGTGTTGACTATATTCGCGAGCTGAATGAGTCGCAGCTGGACCCTTGCAAGTGTACCTTTTTTAGCCCCACTAAGGTTTCCTTCTCCCACCACGCGGAACTAGGCACAACTCCGGACTACTGCAAGCAATAGTCTCCGAAGAGCCACTTGGCGTGGGGGTGAGGACTGAACTTCTTTCGCTGTTCCTGTACCCTAACCAATCATGATGTAAGAACGAGAGAATCCTACGTCTTTAATTGGTTGAGCTCGGAGTTCAAGTCATCTCAAACAGCATGCACGGACCTCTTTGATAGCTAAGTGGCTCATCGGAGACTATTGCCTGCAGTACTCCAGAACACCATACTTCCTGTACTGAGAGTTTCGGCTGCATTCTATCAGTGCAAAATATGCTTCATCACACCGACCATCGCTCTCGTGGCTGGTCGTAGCGCCTCTCATACCTCTCGCGGTGTATATGCTGTCAGCTTCCCGAACAGTGTTGCATGAGACGTACAGTTCCTCAGCCTCGCTGCATGAAAATGAGCATGACTAGCTGGCGAACTTCGCTTACACCGCTTGACACTGTGACTATGCGTGCATTCAAGAGGTCATTGGGAAATAGTATCCGCGTGAAATGTGTATTGGTAAAGATGCTCCTGAGAAGGAACTCGAATCCAAATATTAAATACGAACCCAAACGAAATGCCGTCAGCAGAAAAAAGTCTTGCCAACCAAAGAAAGGTATCGAACGCCGTCGCTATGCTTGTGAACCAAGTTGCTATATACACCATCACCACTGTTCACCGTCCTCTTCATATATAATCCTCCGCGACTCTAGTTCTTCTTGCACTTCGCCAGACACAGCTCAACATCCTGCGCCAAGTTGGCAGGGATAACTTTCCTGAACTCCTCAAAGTTCTTGCTCCCAATCGTCTTCGGGTACCCCATACTCGCGTCCAAGACCTGAGCATTAAGCGCAAAGAAACCCTGCGCGACCTGGCTGGTACCCGGGTCTTCGGAGTTGAGTGAAGCAACAAAGTTGGCTTTCTCGCACGAGTCGTTGAACTGGAAGTGGATGCTACCCATGGGGAAAACAGTGCCCTGGAACTTGCTTAGTGCGCCAGAGACCTCGGGCGAGCCGGAGCGCACGAGGCCGTTTTCAAGGACGTATCCGAATTTCAGGTTAGAGCCTTCGACAAGGGTGAGGAATTCGGTGGCGCGGGGGTGTACGTGGGGTGTGTTGATACCGCAGGGCTCGAGGAAGCCGACGGTGGTGGAGATACCGAGACCGGTTAGGATGGGGAAGGACTCGATGTTCTGTCGGGTATGAGTACATAACAGACGGAGGATGGAATGTTGAAACTTACCGCAGATAGAGTAGCACCGCCTTTAGCACCAGCCGCAGGTGTTGCACCGTTGAAGTCGAAGACTACCAGCTTCTTCAAGGCGTCGCCTGTGATGAGGCTCTCGCCCGAAACGAGGAGCCGCTGGAAGCGCTTGATAGCCGTAGGAGCGCTGAAGAGATCGCGGAACAAGTCGGGGTTTCCTGGTGTAGCTGGAGGAGCAGGTGCTGGAGCAGCGTTCTGAGGTTGAGGCAGAGCTTGAACAGCAACAACGGTCATGAGACCGGCGATGACTTGAGTGATGGCAACCATGGTGTACGATTAATAGGTGACTGTCCTAGGTGGTTGAGTATATGAGAGAAAGGAAAGAAATGTTGGATGTTGTTGATACTTGTTTGCGTGTGATGAGACGGTTCTTGAAAAGACGTTGCACAGTACCATCTTATACCAATTCTGCATTCCGCATCCAGAGACATCAACTCAACAATACTGGTCGGCTGAATCTCATCCGGCACAGCAACGTGGACGCCTCACTGTACACAGCTGGCCAGCTGTGCCGTCAGCACGCTAAGAATAAGCTTAATCAAAGGAATGTGAGCGACGCCGCATAGCTGAGAATAGCTGGGGATACTACTAGGCGGATCCGAACGAATGGAAACATTGTTTCCATCTCATCATCCGCGTCTGCGGCGCGGTCGCTCAGGATCGCAGATGTGCCGTGACCTTGTGGCGTAGGGCACAGTATGAGGCGGTGTAAGTCAATCTGCTCATTCGAGATGACGGTAAGATTACAGCCTTGGCGAGTGTTTGTCACTTGGAGATATTCTCGTTTGGTAGTGTTCTTGGTCTCAGCTGCTCCATATTTGTGGTGATGTGTTCCCAGACATCGCAGTGCTGTCGAAGGACTTTTGTTCCACGCCATGAAGCTGTCCAGAAACGACATCGTGCCTCACGCGACTCTAGCGTACAAGTCAACTAGGCAGGGACTGCGAGAGAGGCGGAGGCGCGGCAGAGCGAGACTCTGCTACGAGGCTCATTGTCCAAGCGACTGTTGTGGACAACGCCTCAGGCGGACGGACGGTCACTGCGTCTTTGTTCATGCGGCGTCGTTTCTCGTGGCGGCGTACTGTACCAATCATGAGCATGAGCTCGCGATGATGCTAGGCGAGCCTTTCAGAGATGGTAAGAATGGCTAGCGAGGTGGTGGAGCACAGTATGGAGAGTCGTTTTGACGTCTTAGCGTCCGTCCGGGCACTTGTCAGCCGGTGTTATAAATAGAATTCTGAATTTTTAGGCGTAGCTGAAGCCACATCCACAACACGTGCCTTTTCTTGATCATCGACAATGAAATGTGTCACAGAGCCGCGCCGCCAGCGTGCATGGGATACTGCTTAGAAATGGTGCGAGCAAACTTAGATAAAATTGCGAAAGGGGTAATCGGTCTAATCAACATAGGGGACAACATGCCAAAAGTAAATCGCTAATGACAAAATGAGAATACGAACAAGGAAACTCATCAACATCGTCAAGTCGTCGACGATGGCGGCCTCAGTGCAAAATTTAGTCGGACGACACCACATCGAAATCCATGGACTCCCCATTCCTCCAGAACGGCAGCTCATCTAATGTGAAAGCGTCGTCGCTAGGAATAGACGGCGGACCTCGAGTGTGCTGCACTCTACCTTCAATAGGTTCGTCGACTTCCAGTATGTTGTTTGTGTTGGCGTAGCCCGGATCCTGGAAGATAAGTGACCCTCGCCTGTCGCAAGGCCCGCGCACTCTTCGGCGTAGTCGACGAGCCTTTGGATTTACATCGTCCAGCGGGTCGTTGTCTGAATAGCTGCTGTCGCCCTCCACGCTCTTGCTGTGGCTACGCTTGAAGACACCCGCGCTCCAACGCTTCTTCTTTTGTCGGTATCGGCGCTCCTGCTCCTCCTCGTCTGAGCTATCTTGCTCGAGCTGCAATTTGTGCAGTCGCGCAGACACTTCGTTGTCGCTCTGCCTCGACTCGCTTCTATCACTCTTTGCGTCCTCGCAATGGTACGGCCGCACGACCTCTACGTCATAATCGTAGCCTGGGTCGCTCTCCAGTTCCTCGAGTATAAAGTAGGCTCGCTCAGCCCGTCGCATGGGCCTCACCTCCTCTACCTCACTTTCCTCCTCCGAGTCTTCCTCGTGCTCAGACTGCTGAGGGGTTGTTGCATAAGCTCGTCCGGATATGCTGGATGGACGCGAGGAGAGGTTGAGAGACTGCGGCCGAGTGAAGTTGAATCGTGGGCCTAGGCCAATTGGTTCGATGAATAGTGGAGGTGTCTGAGCGAGATGCGACATGCCCATGCGCTTGGATAGTGGTGAGGTGTGCCGAGTCTGCGGCGCGGAACGAATTTGAGAGCGGGCGCTGGGTGTCATTGGCGGTGAGTTTGGACGGCGATTGAGAAAAGCGGCGGGTGGCAGATCGTGTGTCTCCATGGCTTCAAGGTTGCGACGTTGCTCGTACGCCGGATGGGTTGCGTCAGGCTGGCTTGCGAGCCAATGGCGGACCGTATGTATACGGTCTGATCGAGCCAGTCTCTGAAAAATCAAGGAAGCAAAGTCCGACGGACGTGCCCGTTCTTTGAGTTGTGGAAAAGAGGTATCGTCGACTGTATCATTATGAAGTGGTCGACGTTGACTGGGATACTGGGCGGCGAGTGCAGGCGCAGGTGGAGAGTTTTACAAGACAGACCCTGCAATGCCTTGGCTTATCGTGCAGGTAGATTGAGAGGTTACAGGCAGCAATGCAGAAGGGTTTGGCTCGCAGGACGAAAAGCCACGATATCGCACGTCAGTATGGAGTGTGGTGGTCGAATGGGAATGTGAGAGAAGAAGATATTGCAGTGGGCGAACCTTGGAGGTGGTCACGATTCCTAACGCACAGGATTTGTGCGGGACGTCGTCGCCAATTAACCTCCTGCATTCAACAATGCGTTGTCCGGCCGCGCTGCGGATCAATATGCAGGTGTACCTTTCTTTCATGACTCCATGCTGGCCACGATATGTGGACGCGGTCTATTAGTCGGGCGAGACGGACTTGGACAGTGACAGTATACATTGGGCTGGAGGTCAGGCCAATGGCAGCAGCATCCAAAATTGCCATGCGTAGGGCGGGTAGGGTAGTGTTGGCACTACGATGGACAGCTGGCAACGAGCACATTGGTGTGAACGCATGCCGGCGGGGCATCGCACCAGACAGGGGGCATCCACGCACTCGCGGCTGGCGCAAACTTTGGTGCCGCCTGGCAGGTGAGGCTCTGCTGGTCGGGCCATGTTTCGAGTCTCGATGTGCGAGATGAGAAATTGGATGCTTTGTGCAAGTCGTTTCAAGCAGAGTGTGGACGAGGTGATGTTGGGGCTGATCACGTGATTAGTGGGGAGCTGGGGCTCAATTAGCGCGGAAGCCAAGGAGTTACGTTAATCCTGGCCGTTGCGTGTTCACTTCGAACTCTGGCCAGAGCAGCTCGCGCGGAGGCAGTAGCAACAGAGTAATAGTCAACACCGCGTCTTTTCTTCGACGTATACAGCTTGTGCAAGTTTTAGACTGCTCCCTGCAGCATTGAGGCTGCAAAAATCCCCCAAGAAGCTGCGGCTTCGCTCACAACTCCACCATGTCTTCCACTCCCTCCATGTTGACCAAGGTAAAAGGCCCAGCCAATGCGCCCTCACGCCGACATACTGACAACACACAGTTTGAGTCCAAGTCTTCGCGGGCCAAAGGCATTGCCTTCCACCCAAAAAGGTGCATGCGACGCTTCCGAAGCCCATAGCCCTCGCTGACCGCTATTAGGCCATGGATCCTTGTTTCCCTACACTCCTCTACGATCCAATTATGGGACTACCGCATGGGAACTCTTATAGATCGCTTCGAAGAACACGACGGGCCGGTTCGCGGCATCGATTTCCACAAGACACAGCCATTGTGAGCACATTCCACGGAGCTGTACGCTGGGTTGATATACTGAGACAAGGCCAGGTTCGTCTCTGGCGGTGACGACTACAAGATCAAAGTGTGGTCGTATCAGACTCGGCGATGTCTGTTCACGCTCAATGGCCATCTCGACTATGTCCGCACCGTCTTCTTCCACCACGAGCTACCGTGGATAGTGAGTAGTTCGGACGATCGTAAGCGCCTTGGAGTGGGAATGTAAGAGCGCCTACTGACAGAGGGCAGAAACTATTCGCATATGGAATTGGCAGAATCGTAAGTAACATGTCCCCATTTCTCGAGACCAAAGCTAACACATCTAGGGTCACTGAGTAAGTCTTGCGTCGCTCCTCCTCGAACCCTACTAAACACCGCTCCTAGTCTGCACTATGACCGGCCACAACCACTACACCATGTGCGCACAATTCCACCCGAAGGAAGACCTCATCGTGTCGGCTTCGTTGGATCAGTCAGTTCGTGTCTGGGACATCTCTGGGCTGAGAAAGAAACACTCCGCGCCTACTTCCATGACTTTCGAAGACCAACTCGCTCGATCGAACCAGAACCAGGCAGACATGTTCGGTAACACCGATGCTGTCGTCAAATTCGTGCTCGAGGGTCACGACAGGGGCGTGAACTGGGTCGCTTTCCACCCTACTCTGCCATTGATCGTGTCTGCAGGCGATGACCGACTTGTAAAGCTGTGGCGGATGTCCGAGACCAAGGCTTGGGAGGTTGATACCTGCAGAGGACATTTCCAGAACGCGTCAGCGTGTTTGTTCCACCCACACCAGGATTTGATCCTGTCCGTGGGCGAAGATAAGACCATCCGTGTGTGGGACCTCAACAGGCGTACATCCGTACAGTCTTTCAAGAGAGAAAACGACAGATTTTGGGTCATTGCGGCGCATCCGGAGATCAACTTGTTTGCTGCCGGTCACGACAATGGTGTAATGGTCTTCAAGCTCGAGCGCGAGCGTCCCGCGTCCTCTGTGTACCAGAACAACCTGTTCTACATCACCAAGGAAAAGCATGTGCGATCCTACGATTTCCAGAAGAACATCGAGTCGCCATCTATGCTGTCTCTCAAGAAACTTGGCAGCGCATGGGTACCTCCGCGAACTCTGTCATACAACCCCGCTGAGCGATCTATCCTGGTCACGTCTCCAGCGGAGAGCGGCACATATGAGCTCATTAGCCTACCGCGCGACGCATCAGGAGCAGTGGAACCAACAGACATCAAGCGCGGGTCAGGAAACTCGGCTGTATTTGTGGCTAGGAATCGTTTTGCCGTGTTCACTCAGGCGAACCAGCAGATTGACATCAAGGACCTCAGCAACTCGACTACCAAGACGATCAAGCCCCCTACCGGCACCACCGACATCTACTTCGGTGGCACTGGCAACCTTCTGCTGATAACTCCGACCAATGTCGTACTGTACGACATCCAGGCCAAGAAGAATCTTGCAGAGCTGGCAGTCAATGGCGTGAAGTACGTGGTCTGGTCGACGGACGGACTGTACGTTGCGCTTCTGAGCAAACACAATGTTACGATCGCAAGCAAGAACCTCGACCAAATTAGCACCCTGCACGAGACCATCCGCATCAAGAGCGCCACTTGGGACGACACCGGCGTTCTACTGTATTCCACACTGAATCACATCAAGTACAGTCTGATGAATGGCGACAACGGCATTGTCCGCACACTCGAGCATACTGTGTACCTTGTGCGAGTCAAGGGCCGCAACGTGTACTGCTTAGACCGAGCTGCGAAACCGAAAATCCTCCAAATCGATCCCACCGAATATCGCTTCAAACTCGCTCTTGTCAAACGCAACTACGACGAGATGCTGAACATCATCAAGACATCGAGTTTAGTTGGCCAGAGCATCATTTCTTACCTCCAGAAGAAGGGCTACCCAGAGATTGCTCTCCAGTTCGTCCAAGACCCGCAAACCCGATTTGAACTGGCCATTGAGTGCGGCAATCTGGAAGTAGCCGTAGAAATGGCCAAGCAACTGGACCGGCCGAAGCTGTGGCAACGACTCAGCACCGAAGCCCTTGCCCACGGAAACCACCAAATCGTCGAGATGACTTACCAAAAGCTGCGCAACTTCGACAAGCTGTCGTTCTTGTACCTCGCGACCGGTGATCAAGACAAGCTGAAGCGGATGGCCAAGATTGCAGAGCATAGAGGAGACATGACAGCTCGATTCCAAAACGCATTGTACCTTGGCGACGTGCAGAACCGGATAGAAATGTTCCAGGAGATCGACTTATATCCTCTGGCATACGCGACCGCGAAAGCCAATGGTTTAGACGAGCAAGCACAGTCCATCCTCGAGGCCGCGGGCGTCAGCGAGGACCAGATCAAACTGCCTTCGGTAGGTGGTACCCTTGCGCCAGCGAAACCCATTGTGCCGACTCACAAAACGAATTGGCCCACTCGCGCGGCATCGTCAACAGTCTTCGAGAAAGCTCTCATGGGTGAGGTCGATGGCGTGGGCTCAGAAGAGCCAGCAGCCAACGGCTTTGGTGATGATGATCTGCTGGGCGACACAGAAGGCCCGAGTGCAGCAGCTGAACTTGGAGGTGGTGACGACGAGGACGACGTTGGTGGCTGGGACATGGGCGACGACGGTGACGTCGAAGCTGAAGATGATTTCGTTGAGGTTGAAGGTGCCGATGTAGGCGCTGGAAGCAGCGAAGCAGACCTGTGGGCACGCAACTCGCCATTAGCAGCAGACCATGTTGCGGCAGGCTCGTTCGAAACTGCTATGCAACTCCTCAATCGCCAGATTGGCGCTGTCAACTTTGCTCCCCTCGAAGGGCGCTTCCAGGAGATCTACCAGGCGACACGGACATTCCTACCGGCCACACCAAACATGCCATCGCTTGTCAACTACGTAAGGAGGACTGTTGATGAAACTGACTCTAGGAAGATCCTGCCAATCATTCCACGGGAACTGGAGTCAATATTATCTACTGACTTAGCCGCTGGAAAACAAGGTCTGCTAAAGAACAAGCTGGAAGACGCTATTGTTTCCTTCAAGAAATTACTGCACCTCCTGATCGTCAACGTTGTTGCGTCGCAATCTGAGCTGTCGGAGGTAAGGCCCGTTGTCATTCCATGCAAGAATTTGCTTGCTAACAAATCATCTAGGCAAGGAAAGCCATTCAGACTGCAGCACAGTACATAATTGCCATGTCTATCGAGCTTGAGCGCCGGGCCTTGATGCAGGGCGCCACAGACTTATCGGCACTGAGCGACGACAACAAGAAGCGTGCCCTCGAGCTGTCCGCTTACTTCACTGTCCCTGAGCTCGAAGGCCCACACAAGTCCATTCCGTTGTCCGCGGCCATGAACTTTGCGCACAAAAACAAACAGCTCAACACCGCTCTCAATTTTGCAAATGCTTTGCTCGACCGCACCGGCAACGCTAAGATGAAGGAGTCTGCTAAGCGAATCAAGACCGTCGCGGAGCGTAACCCTTCGGACGTCATCGAGATCGATTTCGACCAGTTCGCTGACTTTGAGATTTGCGCCGCGAGCCACACACCCATCTACGGTGGCAGTGCGTCAGCTGCCTGTCCGTATGATGGCGCCAAGTACCATGCGAGGTACAAGGGTACTGTTTGCAAGGTCTGCGAGGTGTGCCAGATCGGTGCGCCCGCGAGTGGACTGAGGCTGGTTGGTTGAAGTGTGGGAGATAACTGGAAGTCGTCGTTTGTGATTGAACCGTTGGATGTAATGCTTTATGACTTAGCGTAGCATGTGGCGGATTACACGGGGGCCCAGATGCGGAAAATGGGTTGCGATAGTCTCTGGTACGCGAATCAAAATAACATAAACCAACACGAAGTCTAGTGTGACCTGAGAGTAGCAGTAGCATGATGCCATAACCGAGCGATGCAAAGAGAAGGATTTTTGTTCTGTCAATTGCCTGCGCCGATTGATGCTAGAAAATCCAACTTTTGCTCAGGCGAAATTCACTCTATGTACAAACGCCTATCAATGCGATGATGAATCCAACACATGCTTCAAACCCTCCTCACGGCTCAACACCAAACTTGAGCCTGACGCCCATACTCGCAAGCTCCACATCCAAGTACTTCAGCACGCCCGGCACCGCAACGACGGCGATGTCTTCTCCACCGGTAAAGCGCATGCCTTGCCCGTCCATCCACACGTCCGCCTTGCTCGCGACGCTATCTGCCAACTTCGCGCAACGGCGACAACGGATCGTAGCGTTAGCGCCGCCGCGGTCCTTCTTGCGTGCGTACTCGCTGACTGTGGGCGTAGTCGAGAGGAAGGATCCGCACTCGCGACAGATAGCGGCTTTGGTGTAATCGGAGCAGTTCATCAGCCTGTCTTGCAGCAGGAAGGCGGTGCCGTGTGCAATAAGCGCATCGCGCTCCATCTCTCCGACACGGATACCTCCACCCTTCTTCCTGCCCTTGATGGGCTGGCCAGTCGTCGAGTTGATGGGACCTGTGGTGCGCACTTGGTATTTGTCGTTGACCATGTGTCGGAGACGCTGGTAGTAGACGACACCAATGTAGATGTCAGCAGCGAGTTCCTGGCCCGTGATACCGCTGTACATTGGCTCGTTGCCGTAGTAGTTGTAGCCCGCCTTCATAAGCTGATGGCCGAAGAAGTCGACGGCGGTATTCTGCTCGTCGAAGCGGAAGGGCGTTGAGTCTTGCGCCACGCCATGAAGTGCGCCTGCTTTCCCGGCGAGTGACTCCACGAACATACCAATTGTCATTCGAGAGGGGAAGGCGTGGGGGTTGATGATTACATCGGGCTGCATGCCAGACTCGCTGAAGGGCATGTCGATGGACGGCCACTTCTGAGAGCACACACCCTTCTGACCGTGACGCGACGAGAACTTGTCGCCGATGACTGGAGAGCGAGGCACCCTCAGTTTGATGCTCAGCTTTTGGCAGGGCTGAGTTCCGTCCTCGGCGCCAATAATGCGCACTTCTTCGACGAAGGCGACTTCGTCCTCCTTGTACTTGAAGTACTGCGTGTTCGCGTCGCGGTTGATATAGTCACCTGATGCCGCATCATAGGAGACAGTATGCCATGCTGCGATGGCATCGCCATTTCGGATTAGGGTCCCGATGCGAGGAAGTCCATCCTCATCAAGCGTCTCTTTCTTGTCGGCCTGGACGAGACTTTCCGGTGCGAAACCGAACAGCTTCGTGACGGTGCGTCCTGACCTGTTTCTCCGCGCGCCTTCTTCAAGGTCGCAAATCTTTGTCTTGTAGATTGTTCCATGACCGAAACCGCGTTCATGTGCAGATTTGTTTATGATCATAGCATCGTCCATGTCGTAGCCGGTGTACGAGATGACCGCCACGACGGCATTCATCCCGTTCGGGAAGTTGTCCAGTCCATACTCGTTGTGCAATGGTGGTCGTACAACAGGCGTCTGTCCCGTCTGCCACAGAAATCAGTAACCGCATCACATGCACATGATCACATCAGCACTCACCTGCAGGCGATAGGTCTTGTTATCCGTTCGGTACCGGAGAGCAGTTCCTGGTGTTCCCATCGACTGCTTGCCCATTTGGCATTGGTACCTTGGCAGGTCAGTATGATTTCAGATCCTCTCCGACAGCACGAAGCTTACATATTACGTGGAGATTGGTTGAAGTCGGAAAATGGCGTCATGTTGCTAACGATGCTGAATATGTGAGTTGGATCCCATTCGACATGAGTCGAGTCGCCTGACACAATTTCTGCGTCTGTGCAAGCTATCGACATGTAGGGTTGTTCGAACGGTCCGACGTAATCCTTGAACTTGTTAGCTGTTGTGCTGCTCAAAACCAAGGATACTCACAAGTTTGCCGAGCGGTAAATACTTCACAGGTCGATACAGCCGGGCCACCTGGCTCATCAAGTAGAGTCCAGGATACTGGCCACCACTCGAGTTCGGAACGTAACCAATTTCCATCTCTAGCGGAACTTGATGCGAGCCTTCGACCTTCCAGTACCGAAGCGTGTCCGCAATGACTTTGGCTTGCTTCGGCGAGCAGTAGCCTAAAACCCTTCCGTCTAGTTGTACGACAACACTTGAGTCCAGAGATGCGGAACTTCTACTGGATACGCCTAGTTGTGCAACCAACTTGGGTATCGCCGAGACATCAACGTTCTGTGTTGCCATCTTGCACTTGTGCGCCTGCGGAAATTAGTATCATTCGTTCAACGTAGCACAGGCCTGAAACTTACGAAATGGTTCAGGAGACCACAAGGAGATCTGTCAAAAGGAGTTAGTAGTTGTCTCATTTTCTCATTCGGCCCATAATTACTCACCCGTCAGGAGTGTGGACAGGACAGAGGAATCCCCAGCTCTACACCGGGTCAGTCTTCATAAAAAAACTCATCTATACAAAGTTCTCACCTCCGGAAGCAGCTTCCGCACTGTTGTGGTTTTCAATTCGGCAAAGAAGGCACCTCTGTGCACCATGCGGAAATCTTTGACTTGGTCAGAGAGGCTTGTGAACAGATACCAGGTGACTTACGACTGATAAATCGGTAGAAGTTGATCTTCTCTGCCACGACCACAAAACCTGCCGTCTGCTGCAAATCTAGACCAGTAGGGCTGATGAGGTTACCAGTAGACAAGAAGTACTCCATTGCTTGACCGATATCTGGCTTCGCCCGCCGGAGTACCTTTGCGAGGAAATCTTTTTGAAATGTCTGGCTGGTGAATGGGGCCCATTCGGACTTCCTTCCCCAATCCTGTAAAACTGGACGGAACCCCTGTAGCCACTCTTCGAGTCGTTCTTTGATGATCATCCCGTAGAGTTGTCCACCAAGAAGAACCTATAAGTTTGATGTTAGTCTTTGGCCCAAATCGACGGCTGTTGACCTGCCTCTTGGTTTTGGACGGCATCAGGATTGTCCACGCAGCATTCGCCTTCAACCAGGGAATAAAGCTTGCGGATCATGAAAAGCAGCATCCTGAATTTGTCGGCATCTTGGGAAGGCGTGATGTGGTACGCTCCCAGGTGTGGTAAGACGATCCGTCGAAGGAACTCCGTGCCCGCATCTTCATCGCTAGTGTCCTCTGGGATTTGCAGCACCACCTTGAATTTCGCTCCCAGGTATGCCTAGCACACGAGTCAGATTGTTTCACATTGATCTCACGAGATCCCTTACCCTGGTCTTGGCTTTGGAGTGTAACCCATAGACTTTGTACGTTCGGAGGAGCAGTTCCACCCTATCAGTCACAAACTGTTTCTCCGCAAGCCCCTCTGAGCCGGCCGCACCAACCACGCCTTCGAACACCTCGCGATCGTTTGTTTCAACCAGCGCCTTGAGCACCATCATGACGGGCACGAGATACTCCGCCTTCCTCCACGAGAATCTTAGATTGACGTTTCCATCGCTAAGGTAATGAAGTGCGTTCGTTTGGGACGTCTGGTCGGGGCGCATGGATCGAATGAGGATACCGTATTGTGTATAGCCAGGACCGCGGTTCGTGAAGGCTCCTCGCTTGATCGCCATGGGGTAGTTCCTCCTGTTGACCTGTATATTGTCAGTACGTATGGATTGCACAGTTCCTCAACTACGTACTTGCAGCATGCGAATAATCTTCTCAATGCCGTTCACAATGAAGTACCCGCCAAGCTCTTCGCTCTCCTCCTTCGCCTTGACCAGACCGTCGGGGGACATGTTCTCCAGGTGACACCGGTTGCTCTATCACGAGGTCGTTAGCTCTCCGATGCTGTGCGCGACCCAGCAGTTTGGGGAGATCTCACCCTCAACATGATGGGCATGGTGCCTAGATCGCACACCTCCTCCCTCCAGTCGCCATTGTTGACCTTGTACTCGAGGCGTGCGCGCAGTTTGCCACGGTAGGTTGCATGGCGCTCCCTACATTCAGCCGGGTAGATGCTGCGGTTCTTAAGCGCAACCTTGTTCGTCGGCGGCAGGACTGATTTGTCGAGGAAAATCTCTTGTATGCGAAGTGATAGCCTGTTTCGCGTGCCAACATCTTCGGGCTGTGCGTACGGGTTGCCATCGAGGAACACCTTGGTGCCGATCTCCTTCAGGCCCTCTTCGAGCTGACCACCGGCCGAGAAGATGGTGTTGAACGAATTGATGTGTGGATCGACGGCTTCGGCGAGAGTCGGGTATGCTGTCTTGTCCTTGGGTGGGTTCGAGAACAGGTTGTGTCGGCGGAGTGTATCGAACGAGGTGCTCCACGGCTTCTGTTGCGCCTCGCTCGTTTTAGAAGGCGCCATCGCGAGGATTACCGCTTTTTAGGAAGGACCAAAAGTTTGGGAAGTCACGGCACAGCTCACAGCGTCGTGTATGGTGTCATTTCTGCAGAGGCGGGCTGTTGTGGCGGTTTACTGTTGCGGGTGCGCTTCACGTAGATTTGTCGCGACCTTCAACTTTTTTGAGTGGGTCTGGCGCCTCTTCTATCATTGGCCCGTGCGATGTCACCTGCGCGGGCGGGTTAATGCAGCAGCACACCACGACCGCGTAGCCCTAGCTTTCCAGGGCTTTTCCCTTGGGGCGGCACAGCTCCTGTTCCTTGCATTCTCACTCATTACTGGATTTTGCGCATGTATTTGGACACGTCTGGTTCATTCACCGTCGTCGCTGTATAAATACTCGGCGCGATCGCCTTACTACTACCCGAGAAAAGACCCCGCTTCAAGGATCAAGGTTCGCAGACTCCAGCACCATCCATCCACCATCGCCAGTCCAACACACGCCGACAACAACCTCAAGTCGTCATTCGCGCTGTCCACCGACAGCCATGGCGAACCTCTTCCGTCGCATCTACGACTGGCTGCTGCGTCTGTTCTGGTATGCCCATCTTCCACCATGTCCATCTTCCCATGCGCACGCCTGGATGCCTGATGCGCTATTTGATACTGCCACCTCACCGATATCGTTCCAAGCAAAAAGCAAAGTGGTGTGCGACCATGACCGGAGATGACTGCTAACCACCTCATCGTGTAGGGCGACCGAGATGGACATCACCATGATCGGACTGCAGAATGCTGGCAAGACTTCGTTGTTGCGAGTTCTGGCGGTGAGTCCCTTCCTCTTGCGGATTTGGCCGTGCTTGGGCCGACCTGTGCTGACAGACGGTGTCTAGGGAGGGGAGTTCACTGTCGAGTACGTCAATGCCAATCTCCACGTTACGAAGGCCGGCGGCAACAGTGTTCCATCGCTGTCCCAATTCTGCTGCTTCGCGCTACCATGAGACCACCACCATCATTGCAGGTCCGAGCGCTGACAAGGGTGCAGCTCTATTCCCACGGTGGGCTTCAACATGAAGCGCGTCCAGAAAGGTCATGTAACCTTGAAGTGGTGAGTGCTCCCTATCGGATCCAGTCTCACATGTCCAGCTCTTGCAGCGCCAGGCCTCTTCGGGACAGCCTTGCGGGGTGCAGGCAATCTACGCATCCAAGGTGTATCTGCTGACCATCGGCAATAGTTGGGATCTTGGAGGCCAGCCTAGGTTTCGTTCCATGTGGGAGCGGTACTGCCGCGGCGTGAATGCGATCGTGTAATGTCTCTCCAGCATGTCGCGCATAGCCACCGCTAATCGTGATAGATTCATCGTCGACTCAGCTGATAAGGAAGCCCTACCTGTGGCGCGAGAGGAACTGAATCTTCTCCTGGAGAAGCCAGCACTCGAGGGCATACCCTTGCTCGTTCTCGGTAACAAGTCTGATTTACCCAACAAGCTCTCCGTCGACGAGCTCATCGAGGCCCTGGACCTGAAGGCAGTATCGCACCGTGAAGTGAGCTGCTACGGTATCAGCGCAAAAGAGGAGACTAATCTCGATGCTGTCCTGCAATGGTTGATCGCTCGCGCGAGTAAATGAGGTGTTGTCCGAATCGGCGGGCGGCAATGTGACCGACACGTCCCGCTCAAGCATCCGATATGCGTTCGACATTTTGCGATTTCGCGACTTTCACGACCCTGATGTGCCTATGTTCTCACAAATTACGGCCGTCAGCTTTCTACGACATACTTAATGATTCAGACGACGTGACGGAAGAAAAGACGGCAGATCGCTCTGCAGGCTAGCGATGGCCATTCTCGGTTCCTCAACTCAAGCACGCTTCCGTTCCTACCATTCACCTATACGATCATCTTGGCCTGGGCAGAGGCACGAAATATTTCTAGTGTATTGTTTGAGCATGTTTCCTTCCATGTGTTCGGCGAGTCGAGCTTTGTTGCAAGCGACGGTACGGAAAAGAGGTGGATCCGATATATGGCAGCGCTGTCGTCGTCGTTGTTGTTTGTACTGGGACAGTGTCCACAATAGTAGCTCTTGTCTCTTTCCAAGATCGTAGCCTCGTGACCTGTTTCGAAAGGGTGTGCTCGTTGACTGTGACTCGTGAGGACGTAGTGAATTGACTGCAAGCAGCCGTTGCAATCGTTTGCCCAAGTGACAGCAGAGACGTTTTTCTTTCGCAAAACGCGGATTCGCGTGACCAAATGCGCAATCGCAGCGATCACAGTGTCGGTGGTAACTTCCGGACGGCAGTCACAAGGAAGGCGCGCCTGTCGCAAAACGCACGCAGAACAAAGCACTACGCGGCGACGAAGAGACAGCAAAAAGTACAGCAAAAGCGAGCAAAAGTTTCATTTTTCACGTTTGGCGGCACGCGTTTGACTATTATTCACAGCCAAACGCAGCGCACGCTGGCAGTGGGACCCTTGAAGCAGAGCAATTGAACAACACATCCTGCATTAGTGCGGCCCAAGGAAATCTGATGTAGCCTCGCTGTGATTGGGTGGAACTCGCTGCGCAACGCGTGAACCCCTGCTGTGGGCGGAACACCAGCCGAGGAATGGATGGTGGGGATGGATGGATGCGAAGTGGGTTGAAATGTATGTAAGGTCTGTGGCGTAAGTGAGGCTGGGTTTGGAATGGGGCTGGTGAAAGAGGGCGGTGGATCTGGCACGAATTGCTGACTAACATCGAAACTGTCACTTCGATCGGATGTTAACGCATGCTCAAGTTGCGGTAGAGCATGGGATGTGCCGCAGTAGGTGATATGATGGCATGGTAGGATGAAATGCTGTGCCCTACTGGGACCATAGGCTTTCACAGTGCGTGAAATCACACAAGTTGATCAAGTGCTGGACTTGAAGCGAATGCTTGAAAGGTCTTTCGACAACACGCAGCACCCGTAGATGAATGCAACCAGAAAGAGGCCTTATCGTACAACTCATTCATTGCTCCCCTCAGTAGGAAATTATACGATTGTGCAACATTATACGGACTTGTCATCATCAAATCCTCTATGCGACGCGTAAGGTAGTCTACGAACCACATCGAGACGCAGGACCTGGAAGATATTGAAAACCATAAAGTTCGCACGACCATGTACACATTCCCAATTTGAGCCAGAATCTATTTGATTTGTGTTTTCCAACACGAAGCGGCTGCTATCTTTCGTAAGGCTTCGGGCCGTGTTGCTAGGTACGTATCCGGTGTACCGCATCGAGGCAAACATACGCATTACCAAAGTCAGGCCAGAAGATAAACATCAGTGCTTATGCTCGATCCGCGTCGACTTACGGAGGCGCAGTGTAATTTTCCTGATGGACTTTTCCAAGTGAACGATAATGGGCGGTGGTGGTAGTGTAAAGAGGATTCGGTGCCAAACACGAAATCGCCATTCGAATCATAGACCGGCGAAAACATGCCGTGGCTACATGGCGGCTCCTTACAAAATATGCACATTACGCACTAACCACACCTTCGCCTCAGCACGAACCCATCCAAACCTTTTGCCAGAGCAATCGCCCAATCGAACGCAAGCAAGCGTCGTCAACGAAGGGGTCGCAGCAACCTCCGCTTTTTCCGGCCTGCACCTTGGCTGTGGCTGAGCACATCACACTTAAAGCCGATCACCATGTCATACCCACTTTCAACCGTTCGCTTGACCTCTTACCATCTCCAACACCACAACTCCAGCTCCTAGCGCACACACAAGCCAGTGCTTGTTTCCTGCTAGCCCACGATGCATCTCGCTCCACGGCAGTACTATTACGACGATGACGAGCAGTAAGTTGGTTTTCCCTTTGAAACTTAGTGGCTGTGTCCTTGTTCTTGCCGTCGCGCGGTTGCTTTATAGCCGGCGCTTCCCCAGACCGTTTGTTCATGCGCAGACGTCATACACCAACTGCACTTTAACATAGTCAAGCATACCATCGCCTCACCTTCTCATTCCACACCACTCAACCATCAACACCCTTAACACAACTCTTACATAATGGCTCGCAGGTGCTACGATTCGTATCGCAGGAGGTACTACAACTGCCGCTCCAGCGCGTGGAACAGCTGGGTTCGCTGGGTCGTCCTCGCAGTCGTCGTCATCGGCTTCCTCCTCCTCTTTGTGCTCTGCAGGTACGCATCTCACCTCCCATCACATGCACTCAGTCAATCTAACGCCTCGAAGCTGCCTCACCGCGCGCAGAAGGCGCAAGGCAGGCCGCCAGCCATTCTACGGCACCGGATGGGCAGCTAGGCCCGGCAACAACAATGGCCAAGCATACTACGCCGGCAACAACAGCAACAACTACGGAGCGCAGCCAGCACCACCATACTCCTCCAAGCCCGCCGACTCCAACAACGGATATTACGCAGGTGACAGTGGCGGCGCGAACCAGTCCTACTACCAGCAGCAAAACGGTGTCGAGCTGCAGTCACCTCAGCCAGCGTACGGCGGTGCTGGTGGTTACGCGCCTCCTCCAGGTCCGCCGCCCCAGAACCACGGCATCGTAAGATAAGCTCGGCGTGGCTTGGCGATGACGATGACGATGTAAGGGAAGGTGCGGCGTGGCGTTGAGTTCTCTTTTTACTTGGGCGAGTCGACGGAAAGGTCGATGGAACACTCCGAATACCTCTTTACGTTAATGGTTTCACTGCACATTTTTTCTTATGAGCAGTTTGTGTACGATGAGTAGTCAGTAATACAAAGCAAGAAACATTCGACCAAGATCCATTGTTCGTGACGTGAACAAGATATGGAATGAGGTGCGCTTACATGACTCTACAGCTTCTGGCATGCGCTACTATGACTGCAGTTTCTTGAAAGAAGTTGTCTTATAAGAACAGGGCATGGCGTTCGAAATTACACTCAATGGATGCGTCACAGTAACATGGTACGAACATTTGAATAAATTTTCCTTGTGCCTGTCCCGTCGATTTCTACCCCAAGGCTCGTCGACGCCCCCATCTTCCTCCTTGAAACGCCACATCACCTATCCTTTCAAGTTCACACTGCTCATAACAATCTCGTAGCCATGAGCCTCGACACCCTTTTATCTCGTTTAACAGCTCTGGCTTTGTAGACAAAACAGGTGTCAATGTCCTCGCGACACGCGTGGAGGAAAGAGACATGTTGAGGAACGTCCAAGGATTCAGAGTATGTGAAGAATCGACCTTGATTTCAGAACACCGCCGCGTTCTAGAAAGTACTCGCAATCATATCATCATGAACGCCCAGATAAGCATAAGATCTAGTCGGTCTTCCCACCCATGACCTTCGCCGCATTAACCGCCTTCATCTTGTCCACCCAGCCCGCAGCCGGCACGACCTTGCGCACCGTTCGGATCTCGTCAGAAGCGTAGCCCGGAATCCGGATGTTGTAGTTGCGCTCGAGAATGAGCTGGATATCGCGGATCTCCAGTTGCGGCGACTCGCGCAGCTTGCTGAGCTTGCACGCGCTGCTGATGACGTTGTCGACGAAGTCGTCGGCGAGCTGGAGGATAGACTGTGTCTAAATTAAGATCTGAGCGCTGTGCAAGGAAATTATGAGACTTACCTCTTCAACCTCAGAGGTCAAGGCCTCCTCTGAACCGCCCGTGACTTGCCGCACGAGCTCGTCGAGCTTGCGCTTGCTGAGCACGCGGTCGCCCTCGCCCTCGAGCTGGAACGGTGGAGGCCGCGGAATGACGGGCTGGCCCATGGGACCTATCGCGCCATTAGTGGGACCGCTCATGGTGGGACGAGCTTGGCCCATGTGTACGGGGGTGGGAGAGGTGACATTGAGGTGGCGGGGGATAGGCATCTTCGGGTTGTTGAGCTGCTCACGCTCTCGGCTGCCAAAGTTGCCCTGTCCGTTTTGCTGCATGGGCGTGCTGGTGCGCTGAGGGTCGGAGTACGATTGGTTTGCGGCGGAGATGGCGGCCGAGTGAGAGAGTGGAACGGGTTGACTTCCGGTTGCGGACTGAGGGTGAGGCGAGTTGTTTTGGTGATGCTGGTTTGCCTGGTGAGGGTTTATCTGGGGGCGATTCTGCATGTGTGGCTGGCTGCCCTGCTGGGTGAATTGCGGACCGTGGCCTTGGCCTCCGGGCATTGTCTGTGAATGTTGAGGAGGCGCGCGATTTTGCTGCTGTTGCTGCTGCTGGAGTGAAGGCGGCATTTGCATGTTCTGCATGTTCTGCATATTCTGCGGCTGGTTGCCCTGCATGTTGAACTGGCCGGCGGGCTGCTGCGGCGGTCCCTGTGCGCCCTCGACTTTGATCTGGGGCTCGTCCTTTATCTGGTTCTGCATGTGCATGTTGGGCTGTTGTGGGTGTCTCTGGGATGGTTGCTGTAGCTGCATCGGCTGCTGTTGTGGAGATTGTGCGTGTGTTTGTGTTTGTAATTGTTGTTGCTGTTGCTGCGGTTGCGTCTGGCTCATCGAATCTGGTTGCGCCTGCTCTTGGCCTTGCTGTCCCTGTTGCCGCTCCCTCTCCTGTTTCCACTGGTTTTGCAGCCTCCGGAACCTTTCGACCTGCTCCTTCATGCTCGCATGTTCTTTCTCTGCGCGCTGCTTCATCATGAGGATTTCCTGGGGCACAGCCTGTCCGGTCTTCGACCGCTCCTCAATCTGGAACTTTAGTTTTTTGGCGTTCTCGGCAACAGTTGCTTGCTTCATAAGCATGTTGACGTAGCCCGCACGGTACTCCTTGATCTTCGTCTCGTAGTCTGGCGCGCCGGGAGTGGGTCCTTGTGGCGGCAGCTGGATGGGAAAGTCCTGCACGTGCTTGTGGATCGAGGCTTCGATCTGCGCCATGGCCGCGCCGCCGGGTCGGGGTGCCGACTGTTGCGCCATCTGGCTTTGGGTGTTCTGCGATGGCTGCTGAGACTGAGGCTGCTGAGGTCCGGTCGCGTTCTCCATGGATCTGTTCAGAGACTGCGGCGCCTCTGTCTTTATATGCGGGTTGCCGGCTTGTTGACCCTGACTAGCACCCTGGTTCTGGTTCTGGTTCTGACCCTGGTTCTGCTGCGAAGGCTGTCCCTGCTGGCCCTGACCGCCCTGCTGCAGTTGTTGTTGTTGTTGCTGCTTCATTTTGATGCGGTATGTCCGTTCACGCGTGATGAACCTCTGCGAGAATTCGGCGAGTCGCTGGCGGGCGGTTGTGTGCTCGGGCGACCCGGGGGTGCTCTGTTCGGCCATGCTCCAGAAGTTCTGCATGGCAAGCTGGTACTTCTGCTTCTCGTCTCCGGTAAGACATTGCAGCTTGAGAATGTCCGCGGCTTTGAGCAGCGACTGTTGTTGCGGCTGCTGGCCGGCCTGCGGCTGCTGAGGCTGCGAGCTCATCGTCGAGATAGTCCAAGGCGCAGACAAAGGCTAACGATGAGAATGAGTGTGTTTTGGTAGCGATTTCGGGTAAGGGAGGCGGTTGGAGGCTCGTGTGGGATGGCCGGGAGATTTCGGGGCGGGGCCGGTGTCGGTATGTGAAGTCTGTGGTACTGCGAACGAGCGCTGAGGTTTGGCGCAGTGAGTGATGGTACACTATCCATGTCTTGGCTTCGACGCGTCGGGACTCCACCCTGAGGGCGCTCGGGAGCACGTGCGCGCGTCTCTACGAGCATTCAAGAATAAACTCAGACTGCAGTTTTGTGTAATTAATTGATACTGAACTATTTCTATCGTCACCCGCTGTCTGAGTACGCGCCCACTCTCAGCGCGCGCTCTCGAGCGTTTCTAACCTCCCACTCGAACTCTTTGAGCGCCCGTATCTCGCTGCCAACAAACAAGAGCCCCATCAAGCCATCAATGACGCCGACGCTCATGCCAACAGTGCTCAGCAACATCAGTATGAAGGACACGTAGTTGTGCGGCGACCACCACACGCCGACCAAGCATCCGATGGATATGGAGAGCTGGTAGAAGAAGTGGCCTATTCTCAACTTGCGCTGTACCCGTTCTCGAACCTGGTACTTGAGCGTGGTCGCAAGAATCTTGTCGTACGTCTCGATGGGTAGGTACCGCTCTGGCAGTGCGAATGGTGACAGATGGACAGCAGACAACGACGTCGTGCTTCGTGCCAATGTTGCCTCGACTGAAAAGTGGTCGCTAAGCGAGCAGTGCAATGTTGGATGCCGCGCTGTCATGCCAACATTCACGTTCTCAAGCTCCCACTCCGCCGTCTCCTTGCCCGTGTCGGGTTCGTGGTATCTCCCGCTGCTGAAGAAGATGTAGTCGAGCCGTTTAGCATTTGGGTCCGCAACGGCAGGGTCTATCTGCACGTTCTCGCCTTTTGCCAGACGCTTCTTGTGCGCTTTATTCCACCGCCAGGAGTTCAATTCGCTGTCGCATGTGGCTCCGTTCTCGGTGAGGTTGAAGTTCGCTGTGGGCATTGGTACACCGCGAAGCTGTTCAACCTCGTCCTTCGCTGCGCCCACAGAGGACTTAGGGTGCAGTATGCGCCATACGTCTCGGACGGGTGAATGCGTCTCGATTATGCGATGCGCCAGTGAAAGCGGGACCATGTTGAAGTCTCCCAGTCCAATAACCAAGTGTCCTCGTTCGGCGGCGGCGCGCATAAGCTTCGTAATCTCCCATGCTTGGGCGGTCCGGTGGCATATGTACGAGTCGTGCGGTTCTCTTTCGTAGGGCGCGTGAAGCTACTAAAATGTTAGAAAAGTACTCCTTTAACGAGCGGGTGCTACCAACATGTGTTGTGAAGACTTCAGCAATGTCTCTTCGACCAGGGCCCATTCTGATCCTCGCGCATGCGACACCCTTGCCCACAAACCAGTCTCCGCGGTAGAAGGCAGCAGGGCGTCCGTTCAATGGGTACCGCACCATGTTGCTCTCCTCGATGGGCCATTTTGACAGGATGACCAATCCGCCTCCAAATATGCCGCTGTGGTAGAACTTGCCATAGGGAAGAAAGTGACGTGTCTTCTCTCTTATGATATTGTAGTCCTGCTGCGTCCAGCACTCCTGCAGACCGACGATGTCTGGCCGGGGGTCCGCAGCGGCGATCTGGTTGCCAATCTCCTCGAGGCGCTCATTGCGCAGCTTTGCTATAAACTTCAAGCCCCAGCAATTCAACGACAGTATTCTGATTCTCGACGGCGGCTGTTCGGAAGCCATTGCGTCTCCGAGAGTGAAGTCTGGTAGGCGATGATGCAACTGGGGAAAATGACGGAGAGCGTTTAGTCTAGCAGGGGTCGAGGACGCGCTAAGCTTTTGAGTTGCCGATCAGTCGCGTTTCCCCTTCAATTGTACGCCTGCTTCAATCCACACCCATCAGCCACATACAGTATGGAGAGCTCACGATCAGGCTCGCCGAAGCGAAGACGGGACGAAAAGGAAGACTCTGACAATGCGCCACCCTCCAAGCGTTCGGCTTCTCACACGCCTCCCGACGCTTCACCCACATACCGAATCGCAGAACGCCCGCGGCGCTACAGCAGAGAACACAACGAAGACGACCGCCAATACCGACAACGACACTCCTCTTCCCCGCGATCCAGATCCGGCTCCCAATCCTCCTCCAGACCGCGCTCTAGCTCTTCGGCCGCCCCTCTCAAACCCACGCACCTGACCTACAAAACCACGCTCATCCTCCGCGGCCACAAGAAGCCCATATCCCTCGTCAAATTCTCCCCCGATGGCCGCACCCTCGCCTCCGCCTCTGCAGACTGCACCATCAAACTGTGGTCCGCCTCGACCGGCGCCCTCGAACACACCCTCGAGGGCCACCTCGCAGGCATATCTGCCCTGACATGGAGTCCAGACAGCAAGATCCTCGCCTCGGGCTCAGACGACAAGAGCATACGGCTGTGGGACACACAGACAGGCCTTGCACACCCGACGCCATTACTCGGCCACCACAATTACGTTTATAGTCTATGCTTCAGCCCAAAGGGCAACATGCTCGTCAGCGGCTCCTACGACGAAGCCGTCTTCCTGTGGGACGTGCGCGCCGCACGTGTAATGCGCTCTCTACCCGCGCACTCCGACCCCGTCTCGTCCGTAGACTTTGTGCGCGACGGCACGCTCATCGTATCCTGCTCGCACGACGGCCTCATTCGCGTCTGGGACACCGCTACAGGACAGTGTCTGCGCACCATCGTGCACGAGGACAATGCGCCAGTCACATGCGTGCGCTTCAGTCCCAACGGGCGGTACATCCTGGCCTGGACGCTGGATTCGTGCATACGGCTGTGGAATTACATCGATGGGAAGGGCAAGTGCGTCAAGACGTACCAGGGCCACGCGAATAAAAAGTACAGTCTCAGCGGCGCGTTTGGCACATATGGCGCTGAGCAAGCGGGCGCGCATCAGCATGCATTTGTCGCGAGCGGAAGTGAAGACGGGAGTATTGTGCTCTGGGACGTGAGTAGCAAGAACGTCTTGCAGCGGCTTGAAGGACACACCGAGCCGGTCCTGGCTGTTGTTACACATCCCACTGAGCGCCTGATTGCGAGTACAGGGCTGGACCGCACGATCCGCATTTGGAAAGCTGTCGACGAGCCAGTCACGAATGGGAGTAAAGTCAAAGTAGAGGTAGAAGACAAGGAAACGAATGGCTTTGATTCAAATATCTTGCCGCCAAATCCGTTTGCTGAGGGTTAGGTACATGTTAGGAACGCGAGTGGGGAGATGAGGAGGATGTCTGTGACTTTTGAGTAGGAAGTAGATAAGATACCCCATGACTTTCTTCTTTCTTCTTGTTGGATCTAATGCTTCGATTGTATTGCAAGAGCATTGTGCTCATCAAAATGTGACGGAACGCACTATATGTACAGAATGCTAAACGTCGCCGGAGTGTGGAGCGTGATATGACGATGCGCTTTTGGGCCAAAATGCTTTCATGCAGCGGTTTGAGCATGTCTACGTTTCAACACCATCCTTCTATTTCCGCCTCTTCATGACCTTTGTGCACATCCCAATCAGCCCGGCTTTCGCTTCGCTATCGGGGAACGGCGATATCGCTTCAATAGCCTTGTCGACGTATTCTTGCGCCAGGACGCGTGTCTGCTCGAGGCCTGTACTTGCTGATACGATTTCGCGAGCCTATTCCCATGTTAGTTCAATTTCCCTACAGGTGTCCTCAACGTTACTCACCCTCTGCACATCCCCCTCCTGCGCAAACTTCCTCCCCACCAGCCTCCCCAAACTCTTATCATCCTTCCACGCAAACAGCAACGGCGCAGTTGCAAGCCCCAACTCCAAATCCGCGCCCGCAGGCTTCCCCAGCTCCGCGCCACTGACCGTGTAATCCAGCATATCATCCACGAGCTGGAACGCCAGGCCGAGATTCTTTCCGTAAAGGTATGCCGCCTCGACGACTTCGGGTGTGCTCCCACCTAGTATGGCTGCGGCGCGACATGATTTTGAAATCAGGCTTGCGGACTTTAGGTATGTTTTCTGGAGGTAGTAGGATACGGTGTCTTCGGTCCACGAGGGATTCTTTTCGTCGCGCGCGGTGTTTTTGAGTTGCATGAATTCGCCTTCTACAAGATTCGCAATGACGGTCGCTAGGAGCTCTGTGACTTCGGGGTCTCGTAACCGCGCCAGTGCGACGGATGCTCGTCCCAGCAAGAAGTCTCCGGCTAAGACTGCCATCTTGTTCCCAAACTCGATGTTCGCGCTGGGTGCGGAGCGCCGCGAGGTCGAGTGGTCGATGACATCGTCGTGGAGGAGCGAGGCGGTGTGAATGAGTTCTGTGATTTCAGCGAGGCGCCGCTGGGAGGGGAGAATGTCTGAGTCGCCGGCTGCGTATGCGGTGTCGAAGCTTCTGCTGCTAATCGGTGTGTCTGGGTTCTCGTCGACCAGGACCCGCGAGTCTGTGATGGGCGTGTCTACGCCTCCTCTTGAAAATGCCCCTCCCAACCCGGAATCTCGTCGTGACGCTGGCCCCCGTGGTGTGAGTGCTGTGGCCCGGCTCATGAGCAGGACCAGCATCGGTCGTACGTATTTCCCCTCACTCTGCGTGTAGTACTTTGCCACTGTGTCGAGTGTCGGGTGTCCGCTTCCAAGCAATTGTCTTATATTCCCAGTCAGGAACTTCATTTCTCTTGCTACCGTCTGGAACGGGTCGAGTTTTATGGGTGCGTCTGGTGGCGGAGTGCTCATGATGTTCTGCGCAACGTTGACTGCGGCCGCCCACGACGACTGATTCCGCCGCCGTGGAGGGTGCCATGTCGCCGATGTGCTGGAGGCCTCGTTCCGAAGGAGGATATTGTTATGTGAACATATCGAGGAGCGGTATGTGTGTCGGTGCGCCGCAATGCTCGTCGCGAGCCGGGCAGATCGGCTCGTCATCTATATTTTTCTGCAAAACCAAAGACGCGGATGAAATGTGCGGCTACAATTGAGTCTCTCCGCGGTGTTTCGGGACGAGATATGGGTGTGGTGGAGTCGCAGCAAGCTATCTGCATCCATGGGAAGAATTAGGAATGGAATCGTTAATCATGACGGCACGCTAGCAAGTCCACCATCCTTGTCAATCTCACGAGTCGGTAATCTTCGGCGCGTCATCCGCCGCAACGCGACCTGGAGCCTCCGACATTTCTACTACTCAACACCACGCTACCATGGTATTACTTACCATGACACCCGGTATCGTCCGGGCGCTGGCCAGAGCTGAAAAAGTCGCACCAGACGACTTTGCGGCACTCCAACGGCCTGACGAATCCAACCTCCACGACGCGAAGCCTGGCAATCCCATCTCGCACAGCCAACTGATCGACCTCTCGAAGCTCCTGAAGAAACATGCCTTGATACCCTCTGAAGCCACAGAAACGCCCAAAGTCACCAACCCCCAAACCACCACCGAAACCTCCCCACCACCAACTCTCTCCTCCCTCCTCCACCAAACCAAAATCTACACGCCCCCACCGCCCCCAAACCCCCAAAAGACCCCCCAATACACAGCCCTAATGACGCGCCTCCGCGCCGAACAAGAAGCCCTTTCCTACGCCCGCATGCTGCACCCGCCACCCACCCGCGAAACATTTCACCAACGCTTCCCCCATGCCGCAGACTACTCGCTCGGCGCCTCCGCACCGCCCGACGCCCTCGACGACGACGTGTCGTATGACGAAGTGCACCGGCAGATCATTCTCATTATCAATATCCTCGTCTCGATTGTGTGTGTTGCGGTGTTTATATGGGTTGCGGCACGGCACTGGACGGTGGGGAAGAGGTTGGGGCTGAGTATGGCGGGGAGTCTGGGGATTGCGGTCGCAGAGGTTGCGGTGTATGGGGGGTATGTGAGGAAGGTGAAGGAGGCGAAGATGAGGGAGAGGAAGAAGCCGGAGATCAAGGAGATTGTCGAGAGTTGGGTGTTGCACAAGGGTGGGGAGGATAAGGAGAGTGTGGGTGTAGGGAAGGACAAGGATGATATAGACGGCGTGAGGAAGAGGAAGGGGAAGCATAGATGAAGAATAACCGTGTCATTTCGCGCCTTCAATGCTATGAAGAATGCTACTCCAAAAACGCCTGGCTCCAGGAATGCTGTACCAACCACGACGCCACAACAGTACAACCGTTCACTTCTTCTTGTTGCGACCGCCGACTCCACCCGCAAATCTACCCAGGCTGAGACTCGACCGCGTCTTATGGCCCTGGGCCTGGCCCTGCACCACAACAGATGCGGGCGGCGGCCTCATCATACCAGCCGGACTCCCTGGCCTCGCAGCACCGGCACTTTTAGGTTGCACAGCAGCTGGTCCCATCCTCTCCTCCTTCTCCTCATTCATCGGCAGATCTTCACCCATGCTAGCCATCCTCTGGCTCCGCCGCGCCTTCTCCTGCGTCTGCTTGAAGCGGTCGAGCAACTCGGTCCATTTGACTTTGCTTTCCTCTTCGCGCGGCTTCAGCCCCATGCCTATGCGATTCCTCGCCTCACCGAAGTTGCTTCCAGGAGCGCCAGATGGTGTTCCGCTGCCACTAGACGAACCAACTTCTGAGCTCTTTTGCCTCAAATGATTCAAGGCAGGGGAGGGTGAGGAAGGGTGCACGTACGAGTTCGGGCGCGGGGCTATGTGCAGGTAGCCGATCGCAGACACGCTGTTCAGCCGGTTCTTGAGGGCGGCAAAGGCGGAGGATTGGGGGAGGAGCATGAGGAGCCCGTAGAGACATTTGTAGAGATGAGGGTATCGTTCGGGCTCAAGGAGTTGCATGCGGAGATCTGTCGCGCTATTAGCTTGGCTATGCTAGCTTTGTCATTAGAGAACATACATGTGAAGACTGGAGATTCGAGTAGCTGCACTAGCTTGTCGATTTGAATGAGCATGTTGACGGACATCTCCAAGTCGGCGCTGTTGTCGTTAGCCTCTAAGCAGGAAAGAGTGGCTTTTCCAAGCTTACAAGATCTGTAGAAGATGGTATGCCTGCTCATAGGCTTGGGCTAGCAGACAGAGTGAGAACGTAGCCACGGCGTTGTGACACCATGCCTTGAACAGAATAACGAAGAAAGATTGGCCATCCTTATTGTCCAAGTTCCTAAGCCGCCTCCGGAGGTCGGCCAACTCAGGCGCTGTTATGAGGTTGTTGTTGAGATTCTGAACCATTATGCTCGCGAACTCGATATCCTCATCTTTGACAAGACAATCAGCCATTGTGCGATATATCTTCTCTGCACTAAGTGTCAGACATAGTTGCCTGATGATCAGGTTGCCTCTAGTTTCGAGCAATCTGCGGTCTGTACAAAACAACTTGAGGAGGTTGACCATGAAAGATGTGAAGTAAGTGTCATCGCTGTTTAAGGATATCTGCGAAAGAAGGAGAAGATCGCGAGTGACCACGGCGTCGGAAGGATCTGAGAGGGTCTTGAGCAGCGCAGGGAAAGTGCCGTCGTCAACTGTGAGGATCTGCCATACTTGTCAGCTAGATGGTCATGTGAAGCACGCTGTACTCACTTTGCCAGGAGCCATTCTGTGTAGCATTATCAGCCAAGCGATGGCTGCAACTCTTGTGGCTTCGTGCTCGTTCAAGAACTGAAGGGTCAGGGCGCTGACACAAGCTTGATAGTCCAGTTCCGGTATTGGGCGCGGTGATGGACCACGGTCGTCGGCAGGGGTTGGCGACCGTGTGCCAGTAGATTCTGCCCTCGTCGCTTGGTCGCGGACAACGGCTTTTAGTAGCCTTCCAGAAAGATTTGAATCTCGCCGTTGCGTGCCAGTAAGCTCCTTGCCCAGCTCTGACAATGAAGGCGGAAGCTGTATTTGTCCGCCGATACTGCCATCAGGCTTGCGGCTGTCATCGGACAGTGACATGATGTAGTCCATGAGCGACGCGTTCACCTTTACCGCCGCCTTGCGAACGGTGTCTACCTCGTGCGACATTCTCGGTAGCACATGTGACAGCAGACTTGGAACAAACGGCATCATGTCTTCCGGACAGATATCGAACAGTGTGTCGATCCAGCGCAGAGCGGTCAACAGTATCTCGGTCTGCTCCTCTTGGACGTCTGTGGATCATTAGCTGCGTAGTGGAGACAGTCACCGGGTCACTGACCAGATGGGGTGCTCAGAAACTCTACAAGGATCTCTAGAATCTTGGGATGGTCGACGTGTACATCCTGACCTGGTATCCAGTCACCGTCTCCGTTGACCGACTTGCCGCTGTGGCTCGACATGGCTGATCTGCTGTTTCTGCTGCCGTCGTCCTGTTGTTCGACAGCCTCGTGCTGTTCTATGGGCGTACCCGTCCTGTCTTCGCTCTCGTCCTCGGGCCCGCTCTGCAGACTGGAGGAGGAGCGCCTTCGCTCGCCTTTGCTGTTGCTTCGCTTGCTCTCGGCAATGCCCTTCTTGATCCTGGCTATTTTTCTGATCTCAACGAGGAACTTGTCCAGACAGGCTTGCGTTGTCGTGTATACGTCCTGGTTAGAGTCGCTGAGAAACTTGAATAGACCGCCCAGGAAGCGCGGCAGGTAGGCAATGAGCTCGAGATCGGGTATAGAGTCGAGCAGGGTGACCCATTCGACGAGGAAGGAGCGTGTGAAGGGGCTGAGGACGTTGATGCGCTCTTCGAGGAGGGGCATGAATTGCTCGAGGTTGAAGGCCATTGGCAGGTCTTGCTGGCGGGCATCGCGGCTGTCGGGCGACTGGTCGTCTGGTTGCTCGGGGGGAGTGTGCAGTAGCGAGACATATGAGGCAGCGGATTCGGCTACGATGTCTTTGACTAGGCGGTCCAGCAGTTCGGCTCCGTTCTTGACGGAGAGTTCGTTATCGGCAGCAAGCTATATGTCATGTTAGTCATAGTCTCCGGCCTTATAACACGTGTTTCCCACCTTGCAGAGCGCGTCGAAGACATGGTTGAAGTACAGGAGGATCTCGCCCTTTGCAACCTTTGCGATGTTGTACATGCTCTCGCAGGCATAGTACCGGACGCGGGCATCGTGGTCGGCGAAGCAAGCCAGCACTGGCGGCACAATTTCATGGAGGTAGCGGGCAACTTCCTATGATTGTGTCAGCTCTTCTCCCAATGCGCCAGGTCGAGTGCCGTACAGGTCCCAGGGCTATCGAGGCTGCTGCGAGCCCAATAAGCCCTCCGTTGCGGGCGTGCGGCTGGTGGACGGCGTAGGCGTAGTCCTGGCAGAGCTCGTGCACGATCCGCGCGACTCTCTCGTGGTCCTGCGCATTGAGGGCGCTCCTGATGAGGGACTCGAGCTCGAGGGCGCCGCTCTTGCGCTTGTCATAGACCTTGTCGCTGAGCAGCCGCGCGATAGAAGCGTCCATGTTGCCGTGTGGGTGTGGGTGGGGAGCTGCTACATGGCCCTGCCGCGTGTCTGTGTCTATATCTATTGCATGCTGTTGGCTAGCAGTTTACTATTCACGATCCCCTTCTGGTCGCAGCTTTCCTGTAGTAACTGCATTTGACACGCCTGCAGGTGCGCGAGACAACAAACGTCATTTCTGCTTGGATCCTTGCACCCTGCACCACCCGCCTCGATGCCGCTGGTAGACGAGACATGCGCAAAAGCAACCACAGCCCAAGGCAGCAAACACTCCCGCTCCCGACCATGAGCGTTCCTCGCATCCGCAACGCTGCACATCCATGGGACCTACTCACAACGATGAGTGACTGATACCACTAAACCAGCCCCTAGACTAGCTATACTTCGTAGACAAGCGTCCATCGTCAGCCCTACCAATCACAAAGACCTCCTAGTCTGGCACCGCGTGTTGCCTCAGTGCCGCCATGGAAAAGCTTAAGAAGCTCGTCCAGCCCCATCGCCGTCAACGCCAGGAGAAAACCATGGACAGAGACCCGGTGATTCCAGCAGGCGGCTTCAGAAACTGGTCCATAGCCTTCATCGTTTGTAACTTTAATGTCGATGTTGGTCCCGAGATAGAAATCATCTATCCGCCGGACGTCTCCTTCACCACAGCGGACTTGAGCGCCATATGTTTTAACAGCTTTCCCGAGCAGCAATCCACTGAGACTGCCGAGGATCTCTCGTTCAACTTCGCCATTACAAACAACTCGCCAGACATCAAGATCAGCTCTCCAAATGCTCCCTATGGCAGCTCTGACACATTCTACGGGACTTGCGTGTTCCGACAGGAGTTTGACCACTCGATGAAAAGGAGCTTCAACCAGCGAACGCTACTGATGATATCGCACCACAACTTCCCGTCCTTCCACCACCAGTTGCTTCACAAAATGACCGAGACTGGCCATATCAGTGACCCGGTCACGCTTCAAGCCGCTTACAACCAGATGTTTGCTTGGTCACCCCCGAGTGTTGGAAGACATGCCCTCCCGTTCCTTGGGTCCGTCGTCACGTTGGACATAGCACCGCATCGATCTTTTCCACTGCAGGGTCTCCCAGGGCCTACGCCTCTCATCTCAGACTCGCCAAGCTCAATATACGCGTACGAGCCTATTGGGTCATGGGATAACATCATGTAAGAATTACATGTACGAATTGAATGTGAGACAACCACTGACTTCGTACCTACAATTCTGCAGGCACTTCATGCCATGTATAACAGATCTCTATGTACTCTATGAGAAGCTCATCTTGTGCGAAAGCATCATCGTCATTGCCAAGTCGCCACAGCTGGCCAGTGAGGCTGTCTCTTCACTTCTGGATCTAATCTGTCCGGTGCCATATGCTGGAGTGGTCAAGCCTTATATGACAATGCAGGCAGACTTCAAGAGCATCGGTATCGACGGTGGCACACCTCAGTCCTTCGTCATCGGCATCACGAACCCCTTCCTCCTCAAGCGTGTCATCGCGGCGGCAGAGGTCAGCCACCGCATGCGTCCTCATATTCTCTACCTCCAAAATTACGATGGCCCAGTACCCACGAGGCGACATCACTCTATCCACCACAAGTCAAGTCGCAACGCCCTCCTCGATCTTCCCGGAGGCGGCATCGAAGTCCACACGCCATCTAAGCGCTTCCTCAAATCAGACCACACCATCGTCTCGCAGATTGAGGCAATGCTCAAACTCGGTGACCAGACACGTGAACTGGGACCGATCATACGTCGTCACTTCGCAGAGCTTACCGCCCAGTTCGTGGCTCCGCTCAATCGCTACCTTGCTACCTCAAACGTAGTCACGCCAGGCGGCGCCAACCGCTATGCCAGTTTCTCGATACCAGACTTCCTCAGCAGCGTGAGCAAGCACGGTACGTCCGTCAAATTCCGCGGTCAGGGTCCGATCCAAAGGCACAGAGCGAGGGATGGGCTCTACGAAAGCTTCTGCAATTCGCCTAATTTCTACTCTTGGCTGGAGATGAAGATGTCGCTCGAAAGTGCGGCTGCAGCTGGAATATTGGGTGGCGGTCCGGCTTCAGCGATGGCCATATGAGCACCGGCAATGCCAGGAGCCGTGAACACAGGCCCTGCCATGTTTCTTACACAGCTACGGCTTTATAATTCAGCACGTACGGAGCTTGCGGTCACCGAAGTGTGCGAAGTGCATAAGCAATTGGCGTCGAAGCACACACAGTTACCGAGCTCTCACGGAGCCGTGCATTCCTGCCATGCGCGATCGCGAATCTGGCACTGCGCCACGTCGTCTACTTCATGCTAGCCACTTGATCAAGGAAGGATATCATCCAGCAACACACTTCCTAGCGCATGTCCTCGACAATCGCCGTGGCGTGGTGCGTACCACATTCGCAAACATGTTTTCTTCAAGCGATGAGGCACGTATCCTTGATTCCGACAACTCCGGCGTTCAGTCCTGAAACACGACACAACGGATATGAGCGCCTCCGTACTGGGTGTGCGCGATGATACAAGGGCCGACCCATCAAGGGCCTAGAAATGAATTCGAATAATGAAGAGTGACTCGCACTAGCGCATTGCGGCGACAGGGTGCGTTGTCCAGAGTCGCAGCGGTTGGAATGAGAGCTCAATGAAGAACGATACTTGGGATGAAGAAGTACTAGTCAAAGGAGGCGCGCATTCAATATGGATTGGCGTGGGCTGTGTGCTCTACAAGTCAATCATTGCAGTTCACTAACACCTTAAGACTTTTTGTGTCGTCCCAAGCTTAACAAGACGATGTCTACTTTAACAAGCACATTCCTCTTACCCCTCATATGAAAATCACATATCTACAACTCATCCTTCTCCCTCCGCTCCTCATCCTTCTCCTTCTTCTCCCTCACCTGCTCCTCAGCCTGCACATCCACCACCGCCGCCGCACCCTCTCTCTCCCCCTTAACCCTCCTCGCCAACCTCCCAACCTCCTCATCATACTCATTCCACTCTGGAATCTGCCTCCTCGCCCGATCAAGCTTCGGCTCCTTGGTCATCGGATTATTACACAAATCAATTGTCTTCGCGCTCGCTAGATCCTCGTCGGAGCACCACGTCTCGCACCACAGCCACTCCTGTGGCAAGGAGTGAATCGGCAGATTGAACTGCATGTTATTCGGCAAGTCCTGGTCAAGATTGGACAGCGAATTCGGGTCCGCGGAGAGCGAGTGGTATTGCTGGCGCAATCTGTCGCCAGCCGCGAGCTGGCGGAACTTGACGAGGTCGACAACGTACAGCGCAGAGATGTGGTATGGCCTGCCGCGCAGGAAATTAGACCAGTAGCCCGTTTTCCAGAAGCGGAAGCCTTCCATTTCCGTGCGGCTGTCGCCCATGGGCGTGAAGCCGTAGGGCGCGCCCTGCAAGTCGTGCGTGACGAGCTCGTACATGTCTGTGCGCACAATCTGGTCTGCGTCGACGAAGATGACTTTCTCGAGGTCGAGCGGGAACAGCACGTCGAGGAACAGTATCTTATAGCCCCAGATCTCGCGCTGCTTTTCCGTCTGACCGCGCAGCCAGTGCGGCCATTTGTAGGTGACCATTTCGTAGTCGAAGCCGTATTCGGCGGCGATGTGCGGGAGGAAGGACTTGAAGGATGGCGAGAGGAATTGCTCGATGAACCAGAATTTCACGGTGTGTTTGGTGTGTTTCATGACGGAGAGCATCATGATGTTGAGCATGCGCTCGTAGAGATGGCCAGATGCGACGGAGAAGATGTTGATGTCGGCTTGCGTGCCCTTCTTCGCGGACTTGCCGCCGAGGAGCGAGGTACCTTTGTCGAGGACTTTCTGGGTGTTGAAGTTTAATCCAATCTTGCCGAGGAGCTTGTTGACCTTGTCTGTGCCTTTACCGACCAGCTCAGAGGCTAGTGATTCATCTGGGGTAAGCACGTCGGCAGTTTCCTGTCCAGGTTTGCGAGAGAGACGTGGGAATATGGTGGCGCCTTGGAAACTCATGAGGGCTATTTCCGTGGTCTCGTCGCCGGCCTGTGGTGCCCAACCTTTAGGTCCAGCGCTGTCAAGACTGAAGATATCTTGCGAGCGACCACTCTTGAGCTTGATGTTGTAGAAGCCTGGATTGGCTTTGAACTGGAAATAGCCTAGATTGGCCATGATGATGGTATCCGCGAAATGGGGATCCTTTTCGGTCCCAAGAACCACTTCGGCGCCGCTTGGTGGTTGCCCTCCATTAGTAGTGTCGCGCGAATGGCCCTCGATCAAGATGCTCTCCAGACCATAAACTGCGTCGATCTCCGTGCCCGCCGGCAGGGTGCTCAGCTTGATGTTGTCGAGATCGTGGATGGACTTTTCTGGTGCGACGAGCCACGATGGCGGAACGTCCATGCCCAGGTTGAGCAAGGCCTCTTTGGGAATACCAGCAAAGTGGGCTTTCAGGCTTCCCACTGAGCCATCTGCATTGAAGCTCGGTCTCGCATCAAGCAGATACCTGTAGAACCGCTTGACTGGCAGTTCCTGCAGCATGGGCTTGGGGTTCAGGTACATTTTCAGATGTACACCATCCATGTCGCTCAAAGCCTTGAGAATGGGGATCCATTTCTGTGCCTGTTCTGTAGCCGGGTCTACAGATGCAACAATTTGGAAAACAGCCTTTTCGTAGTCGCCCTTGACAATCGCAGTGTACTCTGCAGTCCAGTTGTTGAATGTACTCATACGCAGCGTTGATGCTGACTCAAAGATGCCTTCTGGGACATCAGAGACGGATGAGAGTCCCACGAGGGACTGTATTTTTGCTACTTCAAATGGCGTGGCAAGTTTCGAGGTCAAGTCTAGCGCGCCGAGAGCTCTGCTAAGGGGCTCAACGCGCTTGTTCGTCTCATATGTCACCAGTGTCTCAATGTCTTCTTTCGAGAACACTTCCTCCTGAGCTATCGGCCCGATGTAGCGCCCGTTCACCACCATAGCATGCTGACCAGGTTTGAGGCTGAATGCGTCGCAGATGAGCTCTGCAGCTTTCCAGAACTGAGTGGAATTCGCGGGAGTGGGACCAAACTTTGCCGGTTGGGTTAGGATCTCTGAGAGTGAATCGCTCGTCAAGTCTTTGCCTGACTTAATAAACGTTTCAAGAAGATCCTCTGACGCATTGGACTGGTCTGCGCCAGATTTAGGATTGTGGATCATGACGACCTCAACATTCGGATTCTCCTCCCGATACGCCGCCACCGACTTGAGTAGTTGCAGCCCAGAGTCCGAGTCGAAGTCACCAAGGACTGTGAGATGAATCCAGTCGCTCTTGCTGGCCGATTCTGATGCCTGTACATGGGGCATTTTGCTGAAAACATGGCCATGTTTCTCCTCGAACTCAGCCATGTTGATGAGTGTGATGTTCTTCTCATTTTCGGGCACGATCATTGGGTTTCGCCTGGTGGCAGCCTGGAAGAGGAAGTACTGCGGAACCCAACTCTCATCGTTGAAGACTCCCTCAAAAACGCCTTTCTGGATCTGGCGGAGATCCATGCCTACGCGCTGACTGAGAACTTGTAACCAGTCTTCGGTTTGGGCAATCGGAACACCGTTGACAAAGATTGGTGCCTTGGGGACATCTGCTGCTAGGCGCTTGAGGTAATGCTGTGCCCCGTCTACTCGCTTTTGCAAGTCCTCTGATTCTAAGACTTCTGAGAACTCCAGGATCTGATTGTCGCTGGCACTGATTGGTACAGCTTTCTGAACAGCGGCGGTGAAGGCAGCTTTGTCAGGGGTGGCAACCTTCTTGCTAGTCACAATCTAGAAACTAGTCAGATATCTTTCCAGTCGAATCCGTGGATAACCTACAGCTTGAAGGTATTCAATCACAGTGGAGAGACCATAGGTCTGCTGCAAATAGTAGACAACTTTGGCTTGCTCCGAAGCGCCGTTCGTCAAGGTCTGCGGCACAAGACCCCACCGGAGCGGAATGCCACGATGCACTAGACTCAAGATCGTATCTACAACAGATGACACATCGTTGGCGGAAGAGAAGTCGACAGGAACGATTGCGTTGTGGATGTCACGGCGGACAGAAGGCAGTTGGCCAGGGAAAGTTCTCTGCAGCAGCTGTGTCGCATGGTCAGTATAAGCGCGAGATGAGCACGCCATCACTTACAGCTCGCAGCTCGGTCGGCCAGCTTTCATAAAGTGCATCTTTCTCGATGTCGTTCATGTAAATTATGACGTTGCCACCCTCGGCAGCATCCCTGAAATCGTAACGTTGGGGCTCGTCCTCACTCTGAGTTGCGCCAATGGCCTCGTGAGACAAGAGAGAGATGACTTCCGCCGAGGACAGACCTTGGCTGCGAATGCCGTTGATTAAGACTCTCTCACGACGCAAGTGTGCCAACAAGGAGTACGGATTTACGTCTCGCACTGGGATCTGTACACCATTTACCCAAATGATATTGAATCCGGCGGGAAGAAGTTGTTCTCGATTCTTCGTGTGCTCCTGCAAGAAGGCGTCCGACGCATTGTGACCAGCGATGGTCGATGAATACTTTGGAAAGTCCTGCACCAGCTTGAGAAGTGTATCCATGGGCTGGTCACTCTTCATCACGAAGCTGGCGGCTTTGACCCCGAGATCAGAAACCTCTTCTTTTGACAGCGGTTTGAGATCGGAGACCTCTGCATCTTCGTCAAGATCTGTGCCCAGCGGCTTCTGGTCACTAGCATGACCTCCTTTTTGCCTATCATCGATGACAATGTAATCTGTCCGCTTCAACTGAAGCTCAACGCCATAACCATTCACGACAAGCGGCGTCTTTGGAGCCGCGAGAGAAGGCTTATGACGTACGCGGTATGATGTCTTGCCCTCTCTTGCCGTTCTCGACAGTGTGCTGTGGAAGTCTTTGAAGCGTGGTGCCGTTACGTCGGCGTACAGTATCGCGGGCAACGCCGAAGCATTGCCTAGTATGCGATCGAAAGGTAGTTCGTATGTTCTGTCACCAAGTCAACGCTTGGACCCCGTGGTATCCTCTTCAACTTGCCGTTCACTCGCAAGGTCACCTGCTGACTCGTCCAATTGTGGCGAGCAGTATTGCTTGCCACCAAACGAAACCCATAGCTCACACGCTTCTTTGCGGTCTGCTGCGAGGGAAGGTTCGACCGAGGTCTTGTAGAATTGATAGTGTGATTCAATGCGTGGTGCAGCTGATCGTACTGAAAGCGCGAAATCGAAGGATGCAAGGGCCTCGGGCTCGGTGATGTGTCCGTCCTCACGCAGCAGCTCTACAAACGCTTTATACAGGCGTTGCTCTGTGTGTTGCTCGGCGAAGTAGCCTTGCGATATTCGGTCGAGGACGGGGTAGTATGCGGTCGCGTTCTCGTCCGCTGCGGTCTCTCTGCTCAACGTAAGCTTCATTCAACTACCTCGTCGGGTGGAATAGATTACAAGAGCTCTACCAAGTATGGCGCGGGACTAAAGGAAGCTTGAAGAGCTACATCTATGCTTGGACTCGCTTGAGCTCCAGTGTGGTGGAGCGTGCTGAGCGCAAGGAAGCTCTTCACGCCCAGCAGAGAAGGTGAGACCCTCATAGCTTTGGGATCATTCCAAAGCTACTTTTTAGCTCTCAAGGTCCCGGGCTATCTGTTCAACAGATTTGGTAGATGGTTGGGCGCGGTAGCAGCAGTCTCAAGTAGCAGCGGCCTGTCGCATTCCGTCCAAGGGCCAGATCTACGCGTAATTGGGTAGTGACTATGGATCAAGGGAAGTGAGAGCATGGGTTGATTACGAAGATCTCCAGTTGTGTTGCTCCTGCATTTGCGAATGGCCTAGGTGTCCAAATCCTCGGGAGTCCGCAATAACGCACAAACGTGGCTGCGATCGATAAGCTCAGGAACAGCCGCACGAACTTGGTCAGCCGACGGAGACCTTCCCGTTGACACATTCTTCTATGTGATACCACCTAGAATTTTTTGTACAGAGATGCTGAATACCTGCCCAAATATCATTGGCAAAATCCTAGTGCATGGATTGTTTAGCTTGAGGGCTTGCAAATACACTAACATGTCAAAGGTCCCATAGGGCGTCAATGGCGCCCTAGCGTTCCTCCAATGCTCATGGGCACATAAAGTCTTGAGTAGCAGCAGGTGTGTTCCTGAATGAGCATCTACTTCGTACCGGGTATTGTTCTCATGGTCCGACGCTTCTCGTGCTGCTCACATATCACACATCAAAGCCACTTCCAGAACACAAAACGAGACTCCTCACCTCATTCTTGGGTTACTGACTTCGGCATCCAGTGTGTCCTGAAGTTGACAAGGTAGTTACAAGGTACCTCGTACACGGAACGTGGCTCCAGCATGTCTCGAGCGTCGACCTCAATTGAACTAGCCAGCTTTTCAACGTCGGCTCCCCGTGTCGCTCTCACTCATCCGCAAAGCATTCACACCAAGGATGACCGCCCACAATCTCCGATAGACGATGTTCAGCCAATCATCCCAGTGGCTAACCTCGCAGATGTCGAGCACCTGGAACCTCTCAAGAAGCGAACGACCGCGGTCATACTCGTGACGATCGTATGCGTTACGATGATCAGCTCAATGCTTTCTGGTGTCACGACGATCGCGTTGCCCACTATGGCGCGCGATCTGGAGCTGGCATCTAGTGTACTGTTATGGTAAGACGACCAGAACGACGTAGTCGAATACTGCTAACACGACTAAGGCCAATATCGATTTATGCCCTGACTTGTGGCTGTACTCTTCTGCTCCTTGGCTCGGTGTCAGATGTCGTAGGCTCCAAGGTCATGTATCTGACTGGCTGTCTCTTGCAGTCATGCTTCACTCTCGCCTGCGGTCTGGCCCAGAATGGCACGCAGCTCATCGTTTTTCGTGCATTCGCCGGCGTTGCGATCTCATTCTGCCTCCCTTCGGCAGTCAGCATCATCACAAGTTCGTTTCCAGAAGGCAAAAGCAGAAACATTGCGTTCGCATCTATGGGCGGAGGACAACCGATCGGGTTCTCGTTTGGACTCGTGCTCGGAGGTGTATTTACCGACACGATTGGTTGGAGATGGGGATTCTATTTGTGTGCTGTGATCAACACCATCGTATTCATGATCGCGTTGTTTGGACTACCCAAGCTTGCAAGCAAGCAAACACAAGTACTCTATCGCCTACGCACGGAGATCGACTGGGTGGGAATCGGTTTGGGAAGCGCTTCTCTGGCACTTTTGTCCTACTGTTTTGCGTACGGATGTCCTTTCGCGATAGAATGCAGAACTAACAGAAGACAGACTAATCTCCGAGGAGACTACGAAGATCCGCGAACCGACAACCCTAGGCCTAGTCATTACTGCTATATGCCTTGTGCCAGCTTTCATCGTCTGGGTCGGAAGACAAGAGAGGCTGGGCAGGCCAGCCATCATTCCAAACTCTCTATGGAGGAACCGCATCTTCAGTGTCATCTGTCTCGGTGTCTTCATCACATGGGGCGTCTTCAATGCAATCGAGACATATTTGACACTATTCTTCCAGGATGTACAGAAGATTTCTGCCATCCAGACTTCGATCCGCTTCCTCCCAGCTCCCATTGCTGGTGCAATCGCAAACATTGTAAGCAAAGTTCCCGTAAAAACTAGGGTCTGAGACAGATGCTAACCTCACATACTAATCCTAGGTGATGGGCCTCATCGCGCACAAGGTACGCGCTGACTATGCCGTCATCGTCGGCGTCAGTCTTACAACCGTCGGCGCATTGCTCATGTGCGTTATCCAGCCACAATGGAGTTACTGGGCGTGCGCATTCTTAGCTGTGTTCTTGAACCCTATTGGTGCCGATGCGCTCTTTACGGTGTCGAACCTCGTCATCACATCTGTGTTCCCGTCGCGTACGCAAGGGCTTGCAGGCGGCGTGTTCAATACTGTTGCGCAAATTGGAAAAAGTGTTGGTCTAGCAACGAGTGGTGTGCTCGCGGCCAGCATTACTGAGCAATCCAGATATCGCGAGAAGGAGAGTCCAGAGGCGCTGATGGTGGGGTTTAGAGCTGCATTTTGGTACCTGTTTGCGCTGAGTTGTGCTACTGGCATGATGTTTGTATGGGGCTTGAGGGGCATTGGAAAGGTGGGTATGAAGAGAGAGTAAAGTTGTCTCGGGAGTCAGGTTCAATGCATGCAAGATAGCTGAGATGTGGAGGATTTGTTGCACCAAAAAAAGAAGCAGAGCTATTCATCTATGAGACTCCTTGAAAATCTAGGCTGGCCAACTCTTCGTGCGTTTCGCTCCATTTGTAGCTGATCGTGGTAAGATGTGTCGTGCGTGGTGGTATCCACTAGTGACGCAGGGAGCCGTTCAGATGTTAAGGCACGCACATCCGAACTCGAATCATGCCGCCGCTCTCATGCCGCCGCTCTCATGCCACGACGGATGACATCGATGAGGTAATCAGTTACCTGCGCCTCCCAGTCTCATCGTCAACATGCTGTCCGGCCCGCCGCGCCTGATCCCTTTTGTCTTCGTCTTCCTGTGCCTCTGCTTCGTATGGTGGTATCTTCATCTGCCCACCGCAGGCGGCGCAACAGCAGGATGGACACCAGGTGCGAAGCCCGCACACGTGGTGAGCCCGGCATACAAGGGTGATCCGCTCGACTTCAGCATATTGCCGAAGTTCAGCGAAGGCGCGCCGAAGCCACCGGGCAGCAACTACACGCTGAAGATCATTATACCCAAGACGGAGAAGGAAGACATCAGCTGGATGGCAGAGGAGATCCCAGACGCGCCATTGGTCATCTATGAGGTCGACAAGCCCAATGCCGAGAACAAGATACCCAAGAACAAAGGCCGCGAAGCCATGGTATGAGCACGCGATGCCACAAGAACCAAGGCTTTGCATGGCTAATGATATGTGCAGGTGTATCTCAGCTACCTCATCGACCACTACGACGATCTCCCCGACACCGTTATGTTCATGCATTCCCACCGTTACGCCTGGCACAACAACCAGCTCATGGGCCTCGACGCCGCCGAGATGATCAAGCGCCTCAACCACGAACGAGTCGCGCGCTTGGGCTACATGAACGTGCGATGCCACCACGACCCGGGCTGCCCCGATTGGATACATATGGACCGCCCCGGCGGCGACTTTGACTTCTACCACAAGCCCGAGGAAATCTACTGGCGGAAGAACATATGGGAGGAGATACACCCAGGTGCACCAATCCCGCCCTCGATCTCTGGCATATGCTGTGCGCAGTTCGCAGTCTCACGGCAGAGGATACGGGAAGTGCCTGTCGAGCGCTTCAAGCATTACCGCCACTGGCTGCTCACGACTGGCATGGACGACCAGTACTCCGGTCGCATCTTCGAGTACATCTGGCATTACATATTCACAGGTCACGAGATCCTCTGTCCGGCAATGAACACTTGCTACTGCGATGGCTACGGCTACTGCTTCGGCGGGCGCCAAAAGTTCGCCGAGTACTTCAAGAAACAGGACAAACGTAATAAGCTATGGGAGGAGCTGGACGAATTCAACAAGCGCGATGATGAGGCGAAGAAGGACGGCAAAGAACCCGACTTCACGGCCGCTGAGAAGAAGAAGAGGATCGCGCTTAACAGCGAGATTCTTGGTATGGATAGGGAGATGGACATACTGAGAGATGAGGCGACGAAGCGGGGACAAGACCCAAAGCTGAGGAAGGAGGAGACCGAGAGCTGGGACTCGTCGCATATCTGGGATTACGCGCCGCACAATGATTAGAAGTCTGGTGCTCAGCATGCCTGATGGCGTTCACGGCAGGGGCGTTTGGGCGGCGGTCCTTGTTGTTCGCGAAGTTTCAGTTCCTTGTTTGACTGAAGCGTATATATCTTGCTCGTATCACAAGACTTGCGTACCAGTTTAGTTACGATACTTTGGTCTCTGATTGCTTTGTGCTGCTATCATACCCCAGTCACACAGGGATTTCGATCGCGTCACGAAAGCACGTGCCAGGGTCCACGAACCAAGACATCAAACACGCTCCCGAGGTCACTTCACGTCGAGCTTCAGTTCATGGTCTTCACAGTTTTCACAGTGCAATATGCGATCACTGCAATACAGATGTCCTTTTGTGAAAGAGCATTGCAGTAAGATGGCTTCCTCCCTCTGCTCCCAAGAAGTTGAGTGAGTCGTCGAATCTAGGGAGGCTGGGCTGGGGCCGCACTTGCCCTTGCGCCTACGAGGCTGCACCTACTCTGACTCTCACCTTCACCTGCAATTACCTCACCTCCCTTCGCTCCTTGCCCGTGCTTAGCTATGAGCCATGTTGCACAGGTGTCCTTTGCATCGCTTGTGTTTGACACCGTTGGATTGCTGTTTGTCGAAAAATTTGGCTCGCGACACGTTGTCTTCAGCACCGCGAGTGTTTGCTGTTGGAAAGAGAAGGACGAAGGACGGTTGACACAACAATACTTCCCGTCACGCTCACCGCGACCTTTTCTTACGTGAACGAAATAGCACGACATGACTATCTATTGGAGTAACGCTTTTACGTGTCTGAACTTCTGGACTTTGGATACGAATTGTCGCTTCAGCTTCGCACCTCGATTGGATTCCTTTGTCCCCGTTTATTCAACAGCCTTCAGTTTGGCATCTCTAAGCACTCGTCGCTACAGTAGGGCAGCATGCCTGCAGAAGATACTATCGTTGTCGCCAAGCCGAAGCACACAGCAAAACAGTTCGAGCCAACCGTCAAAAAGGCCCATCAGGCTCGCCAGCTCCAAGTAAAGCCGTCGCTCTCTGACTTTGCACGATTGCAATCTTCCAATTGGGCACCGCCTCTGCCTATCACGCCGAAGCACGCTGCAATTGCAGCGCTAAAAGTATGTATGCCGATCTCATTCACGGTTTCGTTGCTAATATGAAAGAAGATCGAATGGGAGCAACAGACTGATGCTGCGCCCACCTACGATGGCTACAATTCGAACAGGCCAATATTGATCGCCGATGCCTACGACTTCGAGGTGTACCGCTCGCCAGATGCAGGCATCGAATCAAGGCGCTTCGAGCTCATAAGTCTACATCACCTCGAAGTCCCAATAGCGAAGAAGCTTTGTTTTAACGGCATGCTTTGTATCGGCAACACCAGGCGCTACGTCCAAGGCCTGACGATTCGAGACTCGTCAGTCGAGGGTTACGGCGACAGCGACAGCCCGGCCGTTGTGATATACATCCAGTCTGATGTCGCTCACAGAGATGCTGACTTCGACATCTGGATACGGCTGAACAGACCGAGCAAGGAGTACAGACGGTTTCACGATTCTTTTCTCTGGGTAGCGCAACTGGCGAAGCACATCATAGACTTCATGGACGGACAGCCGACTGGCTCAGTCGGGGTTACCAGCTTTCGCAGGACGTTCCACACGTGGCTTACTACGCGATATCCCGACGATGTGGAACTCCAAGCCTGGCACCATGCCTACCGAGGGCGGGTCGACTTTCGCGTTGCTGTGAACGCGTACATCGACTTCCTCTACCGCCAGGCTCATAATCTACCCAATGCTAAACAGCTCTTGGCCCAACCTTTGTGGGCCGAATGCATGGTACGAGGTCTGACGGCCATAAAGGCTCAGCCTGAAGCCGTGCAGCGCACTCTGGCAACCCCTACCGTCCTAGATTGCTTCAAGAACATGTATTTTCGAGACACGATCCGAGCCATGTGCGCATCTCCTCCGGTCAAGGCTCAGCAAATGCGACGGCAATGCCAGCTCTGATTCGCAAAACCCCCAGCAGCGGAGACGGGTGGTGCCACGCCTTAGATCGAGCCGCCGAGTCGCCCATACGGAGGCGCCGCCGTTCGAGTGGGTGACGTTGTTGCTTTCAACCCCACGCAGGAAGAAATCAAATTCTGGGGGGCTGCGAACTGGCAGTGGTTTGGATATGTTCAGCGTATCGTTCGAAAAGATCCCGGGGTGCAGCGCCTGTATATTCTATACCTCTACCATCCTCGCGAAACGAACATATTCAAAGCGACCTATCCCTACGAGAACGAGTTGTTCTTTTCAGACAAGTGCAACTGCACCGAAGGTGAGCTCCTGTCAACAGAAATCAACGGCAAGTACGATGTGAAATGGACGCCATCGACTATACCAACCGATAGCTACTTCGTCCGCCAAACTTATGTCACTCAAGATAGCGCGTTCGTGAGCTTGAAAAGCGCACACAAGCAATGTATGTGTACGACACAAAAGACATCAAGCATCAAGGAATACGCATCGGGAGACACGGTATATCTTTCGAAGACATTAAACGGTTGCAAAATTCTGGAGCCTGTGGTCATTGCACTGATCGACAAAGTGACCGGGAAAGCGAAAATTCGAAAACTGCTGCGCCTCCGCCGTGATTGTTCTCATTTGGTGCCGACCTCTCGTCGGAAACAGGAGATTGCCGTCAACGAGGTAGTTCTCACCGACGAATACGAGCCGGTGACATTGTCTCGAATAGAACGCAGGTGCCACATTCGATTGGTACCCAAGCAAGACATACTACAGGGAAAGCTTCCTTTTCCTTACAATCGTGCTGGAGCTGGAGATCTATGGATGATCTCAATGGGCCTTACCGCATCGAAGGATGACCCGCGGCTTATGTCCCTTGCAAGACTTCCAGACAATTTTTGCGAGGGCAAAGATTACTCCGTTCCAGTGGTCGGACGGAGACTCAAGGGTCTGAGCATATTCAGTGGCGGCGGTGGCTTAGATCAAGGCTTCCACGAAGGTGGAGGGGTTGATTCGGAGACATCCGTGGACTTCAGCGCCCAAGCCATACATACCCAGCGCGCGAATGCTCCGGAAGGCTCAAACGTGCAATTCTTCTGCGGTTCTGTCGACGACTATCTAAAAGCCGCTCTCAGCGGTAGGCAGCACGAGTCCATTGCTCGCGTGGGAGCTGTGAACTTCGTTGCTGCTGGTTCACCCTGCCCTGGTATGTAAAACCCTGTCTGGAACTTCTCTGCTGACTGAGTAGGCTTTTCAACGCTACAACAGAATGTCCTTAGCGAAGCCTTCGTGCGTAACGCATCACCCATCAGTACATTTTGCTCTTTCTTGGACCTCTATCGCCCCGAGTATGCTGTGCTGGAGAACGTTGTCAGCGTGGCCAATGAACGCATTCCAGGCCAGAACGTTCTATCGCAAGTCGTCGCATGTTTGATATCAACGGGATATCAAGTCAACCAGTACATTATGGATACATGGAGTTATGGCAGTAGTCAACACAGGTCACGTCTGTTCATGACAGTCGCTGCCCCAGGGTTGGATCCCATTGCCCAACCGTGACACACTCACAGCAGATCACATGAACAAATACTTGGGAAGAGCCTCGGAAGGCTGCCCAATGGGCAGCGCTTCGGAGAGAGGGAGTATTATCCTACGCCGTTCCCGCAGCTCACTGCAGCAGCGCTCAGGTCTGATGTACCAGACATTGGCAATGGCAACGTCCTAACATGCATCTCATTTCCCGATCATTGCACCGTTTGTCCACCCGGCCGCAGCGATCGTGCGATTCTACAGTGCATTCCTTCAGGAAGCTCGTACAAAGGGGCATTCGATCTCGAACTCATACCCTCCTCTCTTCATAAGCTTGGCAGAGAGAACACAAAAGGCTATACGAGAATTAAGTCATCCGGGTTGATACCGTGCATCACGACGGGTCAGAGCCTACAAGCATCTCAAAATGGCGCTATCGTGCACTGGTCTGAGGACAGACCAATCACTCTCCTGGAAGCACGGCGTGCACAAGGCTGGAGAGACGATGAACCCATCATAGGCAGCATTGTTGAACAGTACAGAATAGTGGGGAACGGCGTCGATCGTAAGGTCTCCTTCGCCCTGGGGCTCGCACTAAGACAAGTCCTCGACAACAACAGACGTCCAAGGTTGAACTCCTTGCCTCTACAGGTTCCGGAGGAGATATTAGTGGATGTGGATGAGACAACAGATGATACCGCTTCATTGACATCGACCATTCACGTCAACGTTCCGGTCCTTCAGCGTGGA
>Ga0265780_10000118_pt1 | contig 126341 bp, 133 predicted proteins | sample P1T30metagenome_FD_192432 | JGI IMG/M metagenome (GOLD analysis project Ga0265780, IMG submission 192432) | Plant litter microbial communities from East Loma Ridge, Irvine, California - P1 T30 | ecosystem: Environmental > Terrestrial > Plant litter > Unclassified | place: USA: California...
TTAGTATTATCTTGCAAATAGTGTAAACTTTTTTCAGGACGGGACAAGGACGGGACAGTTCACAAAGGTGTTCACAAACCGTTCAAAAAGCGTTCATGCGTGAACACTTTTTGGTCAATTTGTAACAAAAACCGCCGTTCCCGGCGAAGGCAGAATTCAGGAGTAGTGCAAGAAAATGCAACTTTTTGAAATTTTAACCCATAATTGTAGCGCCTAAACAGCACTTCGCCCGTGAACACTTTAACAGTTCCTTGCACGGCACCGTTACTGCATGATTCGGCATAATGACTCTACCTCCTCCATCCCACCGTCACAATTCAGCATCTGCATATCCTCACATTCGCACATCTGCCCATCAATCCTTATCTTTGCGGCCATAAAACACACCCTATGTTAAAAGGATTTTTTAATGTGCCGGAACCTGTAAACGAACCGGTTTTAAACTACGCACCGGGCAGTGCCGAGCGTACCGCTTTAAAAGCCGCTTTAGAGGCAGGCCGTGCGCAGCAAATAGATATACCCATGTACATTGGCGGTGAGGAAGTACGCACCGGCAAAACGCTGGAAGTCCGCCCCCCGCACGATCATCAGTATGTATTGGCTACTTACCACGAAGGTGATGCCAGCCACGTACACGCCGCTATTGATGCCGCTTTAGCTGCCAAAGAGCAATGGGAAACCATGCCCTGGGAGCAACGCGCCGCAATATTCTTAAAAGCTGCCGATCTGTTGGCCGGTCCGTACCGTGCCAAAATTAATGCCGCTACCATGTTGGGCCAATCGAAAAACGCTTACCAGGCCGAAATTGATGCCGCCTGCGAGTTCATTGATTTCCTGCGTTACAATGTGCATTTCATGACGCAGATCTACGCCGAGCAGCCGCAATCGGCCAAAGGGGTTTGGAACCGTTTGGAGCAGCGCCCGTTAGAAGGTTTTGTGTTCGCCATTACGCCTTTCAATTTTACAGCTATTGCCGGCAACCTATGCGCCGCCCCTGCCTTAATGGGCAACGTGGTGGTCTGGAAACCTGCCCCTACGCAAATTTATGCCGCTAATGTAATTATGCAGGTGTTCATCGAAGCTGGTTTACCGGCCGGTGTAATCAACATGATTAGCGTAGACGGACCAGTTTCGGGCGATATTATATTCAGTCACCCGCAATTTGCAGGTCTGCACTTTACAGGCTCTACCCATGTGTTTCAACACCTGTGGAAAACCATTGGCAACAACATTAACAACTATAAAACCTACCCACGCATTGTGGGCGAAACCGGTGGTAAAGACTTTGTACTGGCCCACCCAAGTGCCAACGCCGAGGTAGTAAGCGTAGCTTTGTTACGTGGCGCGTTCGAATACCAGGGACAAAAATGTTCGGCAGCATCGCGTGCTTACATCCCTGCTTCTTTATGGCCTGCAGTTAAAGAAAAACTACAACGCGATCTGGCCGGTATTGAGGTTGGTCCGGTGGAGAACTTTGAAAACTTTGTGAACGCCGTAATTACCGAAGCTTCTTTTGATAAGCTGGCTAAATACATAGACGAAGCCAAAGCTAACCCCGAGGTTGAAATTGTTGCCGGTGGCGGTTATGATAAATCGGTAGGTTACTTTGTTGATCCAACCGTTATACAGGTGCAAGACCCTTACTACGTAACTATGTGCGAGGAGTTGTTTGGCCCGGTGTTAACCGTTTACGTGTATGATGACGAGCAGTTTGAAGAGGTGATGAACATTATTGATAATACTTCACCGTACGCCTTAACCGGTTCTATTTTGTCGCAAGACCGTTATGCCATTGCCCGTGCAACTTACCGCTTACGCAATGCAGCCGGTAACTTCTACGTTAACGATAAACCAACCGGAGCTGTTGTTGGTCAGCAACCTTTTGGTGGCGCACGTGGTTCGGGTACTAATGATAAGGCCGGTTCTATGCTGAACTTACTGCGTTGGGTATCTCCACGCACCATCAAGGAAACATTTGATCCACCTAAGGATTACACTTACCCATTTTTGGGGAAAGAAGTTTAAAAGAGAATCAAGAGTATAGAATCAAGAATATAGATTTTACGGTATAAAACAAAGCCCATGCTGATACAGCATGGGCTTTTACTTTTTTAGTAAAGGTTAGAAAGCATAAGTGGCTTCCATCTTGATTCTTGACTCTCTACTCTTGACTCTAAAACACTACTTTTTCAAGTTAGAGCCTTCTTCTTCCTCGCCACCTTCGTTTTGTTTTTCCGATTCTATACCGGCATCTACATTGAGTTCGTAAGATGGTGTTGAAGCGTCGTAGGCATGTTGTACTGCTTCTAACTCGCCAGCTTCTTTGTATTCTGTATCATGCGGGTTTCCTAAGGTGGTATCTTGTGGATTGCGCGTTGCGTCTTTTTCGTTTTCTTCCTCGTTAACAGGAACTGTATTTTCTGAAGCCATGATCTGATAGTTTTAAATGTACCTTATAAAAGCAAAAACACCGCGCTTTGTTTGCCTGGAATAATTATTCGGTATCCATTTTGGATGGCTTTTTCACATAAAGCATACGGATGCTCACCAACAAAGAGATAGCAATACAGATGGTCAAATACCAATAGAACCAGGTAGCATGTCCGGCGTTTTTAAACAGCAGGGCAAGGTATTCGGCTGTACCACCAAACAACGCCACGGTAAAAGCATAAGGAAAACTGACACCCAATGAGCGCACATTCACTGGGAATAATTCGGCCTTAATGATAGCCGATATAGAAGTATTCAAGCTCAAAATACTTAAGGCAATGATGATAAGAAGAGCCGCGAGCCATGCCTGGTGCGTGTTGCCCAACATCATCAAAATAGGTAACGTAGTAACCAGGGCCAGTACGCCATAAATAACCATCAAGCGTTTTCGGCCAATATAATCGCCCAGCAAACCCGCCAGCGGCTGCACCAGCATAAAGGCCAGCAGGCTCAGCGTAGTAATTAAAGTAGAATCGCGCTTACTGAAGCCGGCCGTATTCACCAGAAACTTTTGCACGTAGGTGGAAAAAGTATAGTATGATACCGTTAAGCCTATAGTGAAACCCACAATAGTTAAAACTTCCTTTTTGTGTTTTTTAAGTTCCTGCCAGGTGCCTCGCTGATCAGTTACCGCTATTTCTTTACTGAACGATTCGGTTTCCAGCAAACTCCTGCGCAAATATATGGCCGATAGCGCCAGCAGCGCCCCAATTGCAAAGGGGATGCGCCAGCCCCAACTGGTCAGTTGTTCGGGCGTAAGCAGCCATCGTTCTAATACCATCAATACTCCTAAAGCCGTTAATTGCCCCATGGTGGTAGTTACATACTGAAAGCTGGAATAAAACCCACGACGATGAGGTGGTGCAATTTCGCTGAGGTAAGTTGCCGCAGTACCATACTCGCCGCCTATGCTCAGGCCTTGCAGCATGCGGGCCAGCACTAAAATTATGGGCGCTGCAATGCCAATGCTATTGTAACCAGGCACCAGGGTAATCATTAAGGAACCAGCGCTCATTAGCAATACCGAGAGCGTTAGTCCTGCCTTACGGCCATTGCGGTCGGCATAGGCTCCCATTAGCCAACCACCAACCGGGCGCATTAAAAAGCCTATGGCAAATATTCCGGCAGTGTTCAAAAGCTGTGCAGTTTCATTTTCTTTAGGAAAGAAAGAGCCGGCGAAATATAAAGAGAACACCGAGTAAGCATACCAATCGTACCACTCTACCAAGTTGCCAATGGAACCTCCAACAATAGATTTAAAATGCCTGAATGTAGCATTAGGTGATTGAGGGGCTGTGCTTTGCATGGATTTGATGCCCACGAAATTAACCTTTCTTTTCACTTAGACAACAAGTATTGACCTGACGGAATGTATATTACGCTAAAACACCCTTAAACATTATACTCATGCTGGTGTTATTGCATCAAACACTAAACTTATGGAAGAGCAAAAGATCATTACCGGCAATACCGAACAGGAAGTTTGGGAACAGGTTGCAGCAGACCTTACAGCCGAAGAAGAACTTTTTTCTTACGATGTCCTTATCAACCAAGGAAATAAACATATTGAACTCTACATAGACATAGATTTGGGCGGAGGCTTTGAAGGCGGCTCAGAAACCACGCAGTTTTCGGCACCACTGCATGTAACACGCGATTTTAAATTTGCCATACACGACGAAGGCTTTTTAGATACCATAGGCAAGTTTTTTGGATTGGAAGATATGAAAACCGGTTACCCCGAACTGGATCAGCATGTGGTGATTAAAACCAATGTGCCCGAAAAAGTACGCGAGCTTATGGCCGATAGCACCATACGTAATGTTTTCACTACACTGGCCGATTTTGATTTTGGCATACACACGCATACGGTTGAAGAAACCGGAATTGAACAACCATTTCTTGAATTTAATATTAACCAGGGTGTAACCGATCCGGAGACGCTGCGCAAACTATACCATGCGTTTTACGAAGTATTGATAAAACTGGAAGATTAAAATACTTTTTACATAACAAAAAAGGGATGCAAGCTTAACTTGCATCCCTTTTTTGTTATGGGCTTAAACTATAACTACCATACATATGTAGCCACCGAACCTCCCTTGAGGTCCGTTTTGGCTTTAAGCCCGCTATAATTAATATTGAAGCTTTTGGTAGCACTACCAGTGTTAATTACAATGAGTACAACCTTATTATCAGGTGTTCTGAAGGCTACATTAGGCAACTCACTCACCAAGTTAGATGCTATACGCACCGAACCGGGACGCACAAACTTGGCGGCATGAGCAACTATGTAATAAGCGGGGTTACGGATCACCTTATCCTGATCAATTGTAATGCCCCCCATGCAGGTGCTACAGCCGCCCCTATCGGTATGTGGATTGCTGTTTGAGTCGGCGGCCAGGTTCCATTCAATTACGTTGCGGCTCCAGTTACGGGTTGCGCCAATTGTTAGGTTAGTGATGTGATTTGCAATATCCCGTTTAAAATTAGCCGGTGTACCTAACCATTGTTCAGTAAAATACACGGCCTTATCGGGGTGGGCGTTGTGTACTTCGGTTAATGCCTCAATTTTACCTGCATATAAATGAAAGCCCGAACCGTCAATATACTTTTTGGCTCCCGCATCATTTAGAATAGAAATTGGGTATTCGGGCTTGTCGCAATTATGATCGTAGATGATGATTTTGGTATTGATTCTATTCGCTTTAAAGGTCGGGCCTAAATTGGTTTTGATGAAATTAGCCTGATCGGGGGCCAGCATTAACATACTGGGGTTGTTACCTGGGTGAAGCGGCTCGTTTTGTACCGTAATGGCATCAATGGCAACACCTGCGGCTTTCATTTGCTGTATGTATTTAACCAGATAACGAGCGTATACATCAAAACACTCAGGCTTTAAACTGCCACCACGGGTATCGCCGGTAGTTTTCATCCATACCGGTGGCGACCATGACGAAGCCAGTATCTTTATCCGGGGGTTAACCGCCAATATCTCTTTCATTACCGGAATCACATCTTTTTTATCGGGACCTAAATCAAATTTGGCCAGAGTGGGGTCGGTTTCCCCGGCGGGCAGGTCATCGTATGAAAACACATACTCGTTCAAATCCGACGCGCCAATAGTTAAACGCAGGTAACTGATGCCGATGTTCTTGCCGTCCCAGTCAAAAAGTTCTTTAATTAAATCCTTTCTACTTGCGGCCGACATCTTCATTATTAACTGCGCGCTTCCGCCCGTTAAACTAAACCCAAAACCGTCTATAGATTGGTATGCTTGTTTAGGGTTAATAACAATAGTAGTTGAATCGGGCCGGGCATCTTTTTTGAAAACCAATGGCTTAGCCTGCTTTTCAAATAATGAAGATTGATCGGCATTGGTGAGCCATACATCGGCTTTACCGTTTTTTTGTGCAAAACAGGTTGCAGCGGTATATACTATCGCACTTGTAAAAATAATTTTCTTAATAGTGATCATAAACTTTAGTCAATCAGTAAAGTGGCTATGCTGTGCGGCAAACTGGAGGTTGATACAGCTTTACCCTTTATCCACAAATTATAGGTGATTTTCATATCACCCGAATTCATAACCACAACAGCAATTTTACCATCAGGGTTTTGGTAGGCGGTGGTTAATAGTTTATCGCGGCTTGATGAGCTCACAATGCGCTTTGCTCCCGGCTTAATATATTTAGAGAAATGACCGATGTAATAGTACTCGCTGGTATAATGCAGACTTCCATCTCGCGTATCGGCATGGATGGGTGCGAAACAAAAATTGCCTACATGGTTAGGGCCGCCTTTTTCGTCGAGCAAGATATTCCAATCCGTCCAGGCAACAGTTCCCGCATTAAAATCATTGATCATACTGGTACCGTACTTTTCGCCAAGCGACCAATCATCTAAACGATTGAAATCAAACTTTTCGATACAGCCTTCGGTAAACACTAAATTCTTGCCTGGGAATGCCTGGTTAACCAGGCGGGCATTTTCAAACTGCATACCGCCGCCGGTCCAGGTTTCGTACCAGTGAAAGCCTACACCCCAAACATATTTGGCCGCTTCAGGATCTTCCAATACAGTGCCGGCACGCTGGTATAACAGATCGCGGTTATGGTCCCAAATAATGAGTTTTTTATCACCTAAACCTTCTTTACGCAAGGTTGGACCTAAGTATTGCTTTACAAAATCGCGCTCTTCTTCGGCTGTAAATATGCACGACTCCCACCTTTGCTTTGCCATAGGTTCGTTTTGAACGGTTAGTCCCCAAATAGGTATACCCTCTTTTTCATAGGCTTTAATAAACTTGGTGTAAAAGGTGGCCCAGTTTTGACGGTACTCGGGTTTAAGTTTACCGCCGTGCAACATATCGTTGTTGTCTTTCATCCAGGCAGGAGGGCTCCAAGGACTTACGAACATATTAAACTTGCCACCGGCTGCTTTTTGAGCAGCTTTAATAAATGGGATACGGTATTGCTTATCGTGACTGATGTCGAACGTTTTCAGCGCCGCACCGTTGTTTTGCACGTAGCTGTAACTGCTACTGCTGAAATCGCAGCTTTGGATATTGGTACGGGCAAAAGTGTAGCCTATACCCTTTTCCTTATCGTAATAAGATGTTAAAAATTCCTTCTTTTTTTCGGCCGATAGTTTAGCGTAGGTTTCGGCAGCAGCATCGGTTAACGCCCCGCCTATGCCCACCATGGTTTGAAACGTTTTAGAGGGGTCAACAAAGATAGACACCTGCGTTTCCACTGGTTGTACAGCAGACAACAAATTAAGCGTTTCGGTAGATTTAAGGCGATAATCGGTACCCTTAGCGGTTGTGTAAACTGTTACATGGTTGCCGATCTTGAAAGGAAGCTTTTTGGCAATGGTTTTTGTTTGTGCCCCAACTGCTTGTGCAATACATAAAGCCGGAATGAGCGCGAGATATTTAATCATAGATAAATTGCTGACTGGTACCATCAAAATGAATAAAACACCAGCAAATACAGGTAATTGTTGCCTGTATTTGCTGGTGTTAAGGTGATAAGGTTTATTATTCTTGAATTTTATCGAGTGCAGGTACGTTCAAGCCAGCACCAGCGTAACCCTGGTTTTGATTGATACGCCCGCTGGTATTCAAATCTATATCATGCTGCGGAATTGGCCACAACACGTGATAAGGTGAAATGGTATAATGATTACCCGAGTTGGTAATTACAGCTGGGTTTTTATAGAAATCATTCTTCTCCATAATACGGTCGTAAAAGAAATTATTGGTTGAAAAACTGGCCGTGTTGTAAGACTTACCATTGTAAGCGGCAATGCCTGTTTGCGCAAATATGTAAGCCATACGGGTAAGCTCTGTTTTGCGGGGCTCTTCCCAATACAACTCACGCTGACGCTCATCAAGTATGGTACCTATATTTACGGCACTTGCATCGGTTAAAGGCTGTGCTTGTGCACGTGCCCTCACCACGTTAATATCGGCCATTGCCTGGGCTAACTGGCCTTTCCAAACGTAAGCTTCGGCACGCAGCAAATAGGTTTCAGCTAAACGGAACACATACCAATCGGTATTGGTACCACGGGGCGGGCTCCACCATTTATCGCTCGCGTACTGCGAAGAACCGATAAAAACTTTGTAATGCGGCCAGCTAAACCAGGCACGTATGGTATCGCGTGCGCCATTTAAAAATACCTGGCTTACAGTGGCCGGGGTATACTCTACCAGCTTTTTACCATACCAGGCCGGATCGCCGGTGCTGGCATTTTTAAGGGCAACGTTATTATAAACCAAATCGGTCATGTTAATCCAGTTACCTGGTGCGTGCCTTAAATCGGTATTATCGGTCCAAATGTATTTGGTTGCATAAGGTGTAGGGCGCATACGGCCAATACCCCGTCCGTACAGTAAAGTAAGCGGCGTTTCGGCGGTAATAGCATCGGCCATACCCGGTTTACGTGCACCCGGTGTAAGTATGGTACCATTGTGCCACATAGGGCAGCAGTTACGCATAACCTGCGAACCGTTAGGCGTAGCGCCATCCAAAGTTTCGCGGTCTAAAACCACGTATAAGGCTTCCGTATTAGTAGCAATGGCTTTGTTTTCGGGGCGGTGCATATCCCATATTACGTTTTTGGTAGCATCACCAGCATTTACGCCAAAGCGGGCAGTCATTAGCCTGTAAGGCCCATTAATGGCCACATTAGCTGCTGCTATTGCCTCATCAAATAAACCTAAAGCCAAATCAACCTTGGCCAGCAAGTGGGCGGCTCCACCTTTTGAAATATCGCCTTTAGCATTACCATCAGTTAGGTTAGCAACTGCAAATTCCAGGTCGGTTTTCATTTTACGCAGTATCACCAAACGCTGGGTGCTGTAGTAAGATTTGTTAATGGTACTTTCTTCTTTCAACACCAAAGGCACATCTCCAAACTCATGCACCAAGCGGTAGTAGCGGTAAGCCCTGTGAAAATAAGCCGTAGCCAATACACTATTACGTTCTGCAGGCGTGGCCCATTGAGCATTGTCAATACGCGAAATAATAACGTTTGCATCTTTTATGCCCGTGTACCAGGCATACCAGTAACGGCCTATCTTGTTAAAATCGTCACTATCCAGGTTAGCGGTTGGTGTAATACGTACATTCAAATCTTGCGCTGGCGTAGTTTTATCGGTTGTTCCGTCAACAGCAGCATCTGTAAAAAGCGATTCGGTAAGCAATGGGGCCGAATCACCAAAAAACTCGAAGCGAACACTTGGGTTTAAGGAAGCAAGTGCATTTCTGAAAGCAGCAGGTGTAGTTAAGGTTACATCGGGTGTAAATTTTGATGGTGCTTCCGGGTAAAGCTCTTCGCGTTTGGTACAGCCGGAGGCTACAAATACAGCAGCTAAGGCCAAACCGGCAATTATATTTTTATTAATGGTTTTCATAATTACAATCTCTTAATCTGGTTAAAAAGTTACGTTCACACCTGCTGAAAGGTATCTTGGTGTAGGACCGTTGTTTTGCGGATCCCATAAATCCCAGTTAGAAAATACCGCAGCGTTAGCAGCGTTTACATAAATTTTGGCACTTTGCATCCCAAAACGTTTGATCAGTTTTTGATCAAATGAATAACCTAAGGATACCGTTTGCAGGCGCACGAATGACGACTTACGCCATACGTTGATAGTAGTACCTGATGAGCCTGAATTTAAGCGGGCATAATCGTTAATAGGGTTATCGGGTGTCCAGTATGGCAATACGTACGAATTCATACGGAAATAGCCGACGCTGCCCGGATTGTTTAACGCCTGGTTATACTGTGATAACTGCCCAATGCTTGATACCAGTAAGAACGATGCATCGAAGTGTTTCAGGAAATTAAAATCGTTACGTAAGGACCAGTTGAACTTTGGACTACGGGAACCCAAAAACTGTTTATCATCATTGGTAAACCTGAAGTCGCCATTTAAATCCTCTAGTTTAAAGTCGCCCGGACGTGCGCCATATTTAGCGGCCTCGGTAGCTTCGGGAGTTTGCCATACGCCTAATATGTTATAATCCCATACTACGTTAATGTCTTTTCCAATAAACCAGCCGTTGCCCACATCATTGGCTTCAACCATACTGGTATTACCATTGGCATCAACTACCGGTACTTCGCCATACAGGTGTACAATTTTATTACGAACGTAGAAGAATGTGCCACCTGCGCTCCAGTTAAAGTTTTTGCTTTGATAAAGTTTGCCCTCTAACGATAGCTCAAGTCCCTTGTTGCTCACCTCACCTATGTTGGTTAACGAGTTTGAACCATTACGACCGCCTACAATGATATTATTACTGTTATTAAAACCTTGAACGTATGACAACTCTTGTGAGGTGATCATATCAGTTGTTTTACGGTTTGGATAATAATCAACAGAGCCGGTTAGGCGGTTCTTTAGCACCGCAAAATCAAACCCGAAATTTAACCCCGTCGTACGTTCCCAGGTAAGGTTTTCGTTTTGTAAAGAAGCTTTCCAAACACCGATGTTGTTAGCAACTGTACCAGCTGCATTACTTGTTGGGTAACGGGTTGGGCTAAGGGTAGACAATGCCAGAGTTGGATCGGCAGTACCAGTTGATAAACGGTTACCGTTTGAGCCAAAACTTAAACGTAACTTACCGTAATTCAGCCAGTTCAGCGCATCTGTTTTCATGAAGTTTTCTTGAGAAAACACCCACGACAGACCACCTGATACATAGTTTTGACGTGGCCTAAGTAACCCAAATGGCGAAAATCCATCGCGGCGAACTGTGGCTGTTAATAAATAACGCCCCATTAATGCATAATTCAAACGCGCCATTAATGCATCAGCATTGTAAACCCTATCGTCACTGCTTACTACCGGTAATGCACCAGAGCCTATGCTATGATAACCTAATACATCACTTGGGCTTAGTTGAGAGTTATCGGCCCTGGTATACCAGCTTTGGTATTTTTCCTTATTTAAAAGGAAGGTTGCATCAAAATTGTGTACACCGAAGGTTTTGTTCCAGGTAAGTATATTATCTAAATTGTAACGATATCTGCTTTCAACTGTACGCGCAGCAGTACCACCAGCTAATTCATTAGGGTTTGCTACCGGGCGGAAGAAAAAGTTACGGTATGCCTCTATTTGCGGGGAAAAGTTCATAGTGTACTTGAAGCCAAAAGGCAAATCAACACGTGCAAATAACGTGGAGAACAAAACATTTTGAATAGCCACGTTTTGGTTATAAGCCTGGCCTAAAAACGGATTACGTTGATTCAAGCCATTATCGTCTGTAGCAATACGGCGTAAAGATCCATTAGCGTTATACACATCTCCATAGGGAGAAGAGTTACCAATTTGGCCCCAGTCAGCTTCGTGACCGTCGCCATTACCACCTAAGGTACTGGCATCGCTTTCGTCGCGACTGGCAAATTGTGCGTTTATACCCACCGTTAAAAAGCTTGATGCCTTACCTTCCAGGTTAACCCTGAAACGTGCGTTGCGATAATCGCCACCCCGTATTAAATTTTCATTTTTAGTGTAGTTACCAGACATGTAATAACTCACTTTTTCCGATCGTCCTGAAAGGCTTGCGGTATAATCCTGACGGATACCGTTACGGAAAACCAGGTCTGACCAATTGGTTACTTTGCCAGCCTGATAGTTAGCTATTTCGTTTGCAAATAAACCTACCCGTTGCAAATAAACGTTAACCGGATCGCCTGATAACGAACCCATATATTGGGCAAGCGTAACGCCTTCGGGCAATGCCCGGGGGTCACTGTAAAAGTAGTATGGGTTACTAACGTTGTTGGCACGCGCAACATCTCCGCGCCAGCGTAAAAAATCTTCACCCTGGTAATACTTTTGATTTTGCAGCAATTGTGCAATACCAGTATTGGCGTTTAGCGTTATTTGAACGCCTGTACCTTTACCTTTTTTAGTTGTAATAGCTACAACACCACCGGCAGATTGAGCACCATATACCGCCAATGCACTCGGATCGCGCAGTACGTCTACCCTTTCAACATCATTGGGGTTAATGTCGGCCAACTGGCCAAAAAAGATTACCCCATCTAACACAATTAAAGGCTGTACGTTGCCAGACAGTGATGACCTGCCACGAATTTGTAAATCTCCTGAATTGCCGCCCTTAGCCGATGTGTTTAAGCCTACACTAATACCAGGTATATTACCCCTGATAATGTCGGTTACACTCGCAGGGTTTTCATTTTCCAACTTCTCGGCTTTAATGCTGGATATGGCACCGGTAACATCTTTAACCGCGCGTGTACCGTAACCAACCACTACCACATCATTTAAGTTGTTGGTAGTTTCGGTTAAAGTAACGTTGATGGAAGTTTGGGAACCAATGGGTACCGTTTGTGGTGCGAAGCCTACGTAAGTGAAGGTTAGCGTACCGTTAACTGCAGGTACTATAGTAAAACTACCTGTTGCATCGGTCATGGTATTATTGGTGGTTCCGTCGGCCTTAACAGTTACGCCCGGTAACAGCTGACCTGTTTTGTCCTTTACCTGACCTTTAACAGCCGATACCTGGGCCATTACAACCGAGCACTGAATGGAGATTAATAAAATAAGAAGCGTAAAAAGTTTTCTCATAAAGTTGTTATTTAAAGAATATTGGTTTTTTAGAAAGTGCAGACGCTATGCTGCTAAAATTTGGTAATAGTTACCTCATTAGCCATAGGCAGTTAAGTAGTTCATATGTTTATACATTGGGTTAATTGGTTACCTTAATATTACCCGCCGGGAGGCTGTAATAATTAATTATTGCCAAAACTATGCAAATAGCAGTCAATAATGCAAATGAAAAACAGCGTAAGTACTTGTAAATAAATACATTACAACGTGTTTAATACGCTTAATGAACATATGATCAAAATGATTTAGCATTGACTACAAGCTAAATGCATACTTTTTTAACAGTTATTAAAAAGCGGCTAATACGGTTAAATCCCAACAAAAAAATTTACCTTTTTTGTTGCAGCCATGCATAACATTTGGGTTCAGCTTTATTTAAGTGACCTTATTATCTACCGGGCTAAAATTCGTCACAATAAGTGTTAAAATGACGTCTATTGCGCCAGGAAGCTATTTTTAAATAATTGGAGCAGGTGTCGAAAAATGAGTTCCTAAAAATATATATTTACGTCTGCTAAGATTTTACAGCATCAACAAGCTGCTAATTTTTCCATTAAAACCAGTTATTACAGGCACGGCCTACACTTATACATTAACCATATGCGTATGATTAGAAAATTTACTACTAATCTGTTTTTACTGTGTGTTTTTTTGTGGCAAAGTGCTGCTGCTCAAAAGCCGGTGCCTATAAATAGCCAGTTAGACCAGCACATATTTCGTTTAACTGAGATAGAGCTTTTAAAAGATGTTAAGGGTAACATGACGCTGCAGGATGTTCAACGGGCTGACCAGCAACATCAGTTCAGTGCTAACAAGAACTACTATCCTGAAAACCGTCATGGTGTAGTGTATTGGTACAAAATAAAGCTGCACTTAACTACCCAACTCGCCGATAAAGCCGCTATTATCGAATTTTTTGATCAAACTACTAACCATATAACTGCATACATGCCCACTGCTACAGGGCAGTACCTTAAAAGCAGTGCCGGTGCCGATCTTGATTTTGAAAAGAGACTTTACCAACACAAAAATTTGGAGTTTCAGTTACCGCAGTTGCCTGTAGGCGATTACAACTGTTACTTTAGGGTGCGGTCGGTAGATGGTGTAAACGTTATAATGGTTTACCGCACCGTAAGCTTTTTTGTTAAGTATGCCTTAACCGAATATTTAACCTACGGCTTGTTTTACGGCATTATTCTCATTTTCAGCTTTCACAACCTGCTGATGTTTATGGCAGTAAAAAAAAGGCAATACCTGTATTACGTTTTGTACATACTTAGCGTTGGGCTTTTTGAAATGAGCACCGATGGTATAGCATTTCAATACATATGGCCTAATGCACCGCACTGGAACCAGTATGCTTACGGTGTTGCTTTATACAGTTTAAGCTTTTTTGCACTGGAATTCACCAAAGAACTGCTGCACGTAAAACGGCTTTCACCTAAGTTATACCGTATAATTAATGCTGTAATTATATTACGAACTGTCTTTTTTGCTTATTGCCTGCTTTTTGATAAAAGCTTGTTCTATTACAAGTTTATAGAATTTATACCCTTAAGTATCGCATTTGCATCGGGTATTATAATTTGGGCTAAAGGGTTTAAGCCCGCCCGCTTTTTTGTGTTGGGTTACACTTTTTTAACCATAGGTTTTATTATAAAAGCTATCAGCGTGTTAGGTTATGGCCGCATGTTGCCTGGTGTAGTGTCAACTTACAGTCCGGGTATAAGCTTTGTAATGGAGATGCTATTCCTTTCTTTTTCCATTGGCGACCAGGTACGCCTGCTGCGCCGTCAAAAGGAAGAAGCTCAGGATGAAACCATTAAACAAATGGATATCAATTACAAGCTGAAGGATTCAATTAATAAAGAACTGGAAATTAAAGTACAGGAGCGAACCAAACAAGTCATAGAAAAATCGGGAGAAATCATACAGCAATCACAAATTATTGAAGAGCAGAATAAAGAACTGGTGACTATAAACCACCAACTGGAAGCACAAGCGTCGGAAATTAGCCGGATGAACGTATTGCTTGAAAAAGATAATATAGAGCTTAAAACGAGCATCGAAAAGGTCACCGACGCCCGGGTATTATCAACCGAGTTATCGTTCGATGAATTCAGTTCCAAATACCCCGACCAGGAAAAGTGCAATAAGTTTTTGGCTGATATTAAATGGGCTAATGGGTTTGCCTGTATAAAATGCGGCAACGATGTTTATAAAAACGGCAGGGCACCCTATAGTCGCCGCTGCGCTAAATGCAATTACGAGGAATCGGTGTTGTACAACACTATTTTTCAAAACAACCGTATTCCTATAAACAAGGCTTTTTACATTGTATACCTTATATACACCAGTAAAGGCAGTATTTCATCGTACCAGTTATCCGAAAAATTACAGATCAGGCAAAGTACCTGCTGGCAATATGCCTTGCGCATAAAAAATGTATTGGAACACCACAAGTATAATAAGAAAGATACGCAGCAAGGCTGGAGCAAGCTTATTTTAGATCACGCACCTGCTGCCCAGGTAAAAACCCAGGCCGTTGCAGTGAGATAATATTACACCCTTTTACTATGTCAATAGCAGTTAAAGCAGTTTACCGATCTGCTTTAAGCAAGTAAGGTTCAACTGCTTTTGACCATATGGCGTAACCATCAGGGTTCATGTGCAGCTTATCAGCTAAAAACAATTCAGGTCTGGATTTTCCTTCCTTAGTTAACATAAGCGGAAAAACATCTACAAAAACCACATTTTTATCTGTCGCTAAAAACGATTTGATCAAAGCATTGGCTTCTTTAGCCTTGGGCATAAACTTATCGCGCGATGGGCTGGGCTTCATAGCAATATATATTACCGGCACTTCTGGCAATTTAGCTCTGATAAGGTGAAACAGTTGTTGCGTTTTTTGTAAGATATCATTAGCTGTAATACCGTCGTCGGTCAAATCGTTTTCGCCAACATATATCACAATTTGCCGCGGGTTGTAAGATAGTACCAAATCGTTTAAATGAGTAGATATATCATCGACTATGGCACCTCCAATACCCCTGTTCATCACCCGGTAACGGCCAAAAACCTCCTGTAAATTATCCCACTTACGTATAGACGAACTACCAACAAACACTATTGGATTAGCAGGCGATTGAAACAGCCGGTCGTAGTTTTTAATAATCTGTACATCTTCCCAAAACCGGGGTTTAGTTTGTGCAATAACGGTGCTCATACAAGTGCATAAAAGTATAGTAAACAATATCTTTCTCATATCAGGTATTTGGTGACTGGATAATGGAAATCTGCAGCTGCGAAGTTAACATATATCATTTGCTTTTGAAATGAACCATTCATGTTTCAATATATTATTTACTAAAGGTTAAATCTATCTCAAAACTGTCTTATTATTCACAAACCAATTGAATTGTTTGACATTTCGGTTGCATAGTGAGTAAAAGAAAAATGGTTATCTTTGATCAGTATCAGGCGGTAATAACCTTTGATATGAATACGTTTAACTTTATTATTAGCTTAATTGGTTAACCATATGTTACCGGTTTAACTGCAGAGCGGCTTACAAATACCCGGACAGGCAAAACAATTATCCCGGTATTGGCATTATAATCAATCTACTTTTAGCATTTTACTATGGTCAAACTTTTTGTTAGTGGTTTTCCCCTTGATATTACAGAAATAGAACTGGCGAAACTTATAGCCCCTCATGGGGATATTGCAACTATCAAAATTGTTCGTGATAAAAAAACCCGGATTTGCAAGGGCTATGCTTTTGTAGAGATGGAAACAGAAGAAGGTGCCGAACAAGCAAGCGAAGCACTGAATGGCTCTGTGATGCAAGAAAGGGAATTAACCGTCAAAATTTCCGAAACACCTCCGGCTCCACCACAGCGGCCTAAGTTTAATGCCACACGTCGTTACCCACCTGCAAAACCAGGCGCATCAACTACAGAACGTCCTAAACGTCCAAGAAATTAGGCGCCTTATTTACATATTCTCTCCTCGACTATTGCGGTACTTTACCGGCACCTTTTATTGTATAATCTCCAAATTTCAAGTACCGAGGATTCTGCTTAGTTACGTTTCAAGTCATAATATTTCTTCAAAAGCCTAAGGCTCCAGTAAGTTGAAGTTATGCAGGCGGATGCGGCCTTATACTTCATATTTGAACATCTCTTATATCCATTTATTGAATTTTGCTACTGCACATGGATATTTCCTGCTTTTTTTGATGAGGTGATCTTTTAATCGTTACGTACTAAACCAATAAGTATTCTATACCGGTGTTTCGTGCGTGGCATACCTTAACCGATCTTCTATTTTTTTAACGTAATTGATGATGTGAGTATTTTGAATATTGGATGACGAATTGTGCTTTATGCCTGCCGATTACATTTTCTATTGATAAATTAGACTTCCGCGTGGATACTCGTTTTGTTTTTCAATAAGGGATTTATGATGGGTCCTGCCAAATTTAGATTTACCATTCACACTGCCGTCAAAGCAGATTTAAGTATCAATTTTTAAGAATAATTATGAAAAGAATAATAAATACCTGCTATCTCCTTGCTTGCTTAATAGCCGTTTCGGCTGTCGCCTTTGGGCAAAATCCAGTTATTCAAACCAAGCACACGGCAGACCCTGCCCCTATGGTTTATCATGATACCGTATTTTTGTACACCAGCCATGACGAAGACGATGCCTTTGGTTTTAAAATGCAAAACTGGCTTTTGTACACCTCTACCGATATGGTTAACTGGACCGATCATGGGGTAATAGCATCGTTAAAAGACTTCAAATGGGTAACTACTGATAACGGAGCCTGGGCACCACAGTGTGTTGAGCGTAATGGCAAATTTTATTTGTACTGCCCAATGCCTAACGGCATAGGAATTGGCGTGTTAGTGGCCGATAGCCCTTACGGACCCTTTAAAGATGCCATAGGCAAACCTCTCATCAAAAACAGTTCGTTGGATATTGACCCAACCGTGTTGATTGACGATGATGGACAAGCTTACCTGTACTGGGGAAATCCAGACCTCTTTTATGTAAAATTGAATAACGATATGATCTCCTATTCGGGTGGTATTGTGAAAGACAGCTCCATTGCCAAGGTAGCCGGTAAACCCAACGTGTTTCACTACCAGGAGGGTCCGTGGGCATTTAAGCGCAAAGGCAAATATTATATGGCCTATGCTTCCACCTGTTGCCCCGAGGGTATTGGTTACGCCATGAGCAATTCTCCTACCGGGCCATGGACGTATAAGGGTAGCATTATGGATGGGGATAAACGATCACCGGGCAATCATCCGGGCATTATAGATTATAAAGGCAATTCTTATGTGTTTGGCTTTAACTACAACATACTGAAGAAAACCATGTCCAAACATTATGAAAGGCGTTCGATATGTATTGAAAAAATAACTTATAATGAAGATGGTACTATTCAACAATTGCCGTTTTGGTCGGTAGCAGGTGTTAAACAACTGGGAAAACTCAATCCTTATAACCGGGTGGAGGCCGAAACCATTGCTTACAGTGAAGGACTTAAAACGGAAAGAGTTACCGAATGGGAACGAAATGTATCGTGGGACAAAGGAAAAAAAATAGCTGAAAGGCAATTTGTAAGCTCGATTAATAACGGCGACTATTTGAAAGTTCAGGGTGTTGATCTTTCCTTAGGGGCTTCTTCAATTGACGTTAATGTTGCTGCCCTGTACGGTGGCAATATAGAGATCCATACAGATAAGATTGACGGCCCGTTGCTGGGCATGGTAAAAGTTAACAGCTCTGGCGAAGGAGATATTTTTAAAACCGTTACAACGCCTATAAAGTCTGTCGCCGGAACACATGATCTGTACTTTGTATTTAAAGGCAACAAAGATCTGTTCTATTTTGACTGGTGGAAGCTGAACAAACGCTAAAACAACCGCTCTGTTTTACCGCCATTTGCGGCTGCATTGTTTTAAAACCACTGCACTATCGGGTTATAAGCTAACCGCATATTTACTCTTTTGCTATAGCGAAAGCAGCAAATATGCGGTTGTACAAATTTCATTACCTTTGAACTACAACCGTTTCCTTTTTTAATGGCAGCCGATACCCGTTTAACCAACACCCAGCAGTGGGAAGCACTGTACACTTATAAACATGCTATAGCACTTTATAGCACTCAGGATATTATACTTGAAATGGCCAACGACGCCATGCTTGCTTTTTGGGGCAGAGACAGAAGCATTATTGGTCTTCCTTTAGATGTAGCTTTACCCGAAATTAAGGACCAGCCTTTTGTGAGCATGATGCGCGAGGTACTCAATACCGGGATCGATAACATTGGCAAGGCGATAAGAGCCGATTTAGAAGTTAACGGTACTTTACAAACTTTTTACTTTGATTACGAATACAGGGCTATTAAAAATGCGGCAGGTGAAACTTATTGCGTTATGCATACCGCAGAAGATGTAACCGAGGAGGTGTTAGGTAAAGAAGCGATCAGGGTATCGCAAGAAAGACAGGTTGCCTTAGAACGTGAAAAGGCCTTAAACGAAGAGTTAGCCAGTGCCAATGAAGAGCTTAACGCTATTAACGAAGAACTGAAGGAAACACAACTACGTTTGAGTGACCTGAACAACGAATTGGAAGAACGCGTATTGAGCCGCACAAAGGCGTTAGTTTTAAGTGAGGCTAAAGCATATTCCTTAAATGAAGAGTTGGCTACGACCAATAAAGATTTGGTTAGCCTGAACGAGGAACTGGCCTCATCAAATGAAGAAATGCTGGCCTCCAATGAGGAGCTGATTAGTACCAACGAAGAATTAAATGATACCCAACGCATATTAAGTACTACGGTTAGCCAGTTAGAGTTAAGTCAGAGCCGTTTTCAAAATTTGGTACGTGAAGCCAATATTGGCATTATTGTACTGGTTGGCGAAGATTTACGGGTAGAAATTGTAAATAAAACCTACGGCAAACTCATTGAGCGCAGCGTAAATGAATTGCTTGGACAAAAGCTGTTTGATATTATTCCAGAGGCAGAAGCATCCTTTAGGCCCGTTATAACCAACGTGCTGCTTACCGGCGAAACCCTGTACCTTTATGATGTCCCTTACCTGGTATATAATAATGGCAACAAGATAGAAGGGTTTTTAAACCTGGTTTATCAGCCTTATATTGATGATGATCAAAGCATCACAGGGGTAATTGTTTTGTGCCAGGACGTTACTGAACAGGTACACGCCAAATTTAAGTTAGAAAGTGCCTATGATCAATTAAGGTTATCGAAAGAAGCCGCACAATTAGGCTTTTTTGATTTGGATCTGGTAAACGTCACGCTCGAGTGGGACGACCGCTGCCGGTTACTGTTTGGCATTAGCCATAAAGATGTAATTACCTATGAAAAAGACTTTATAAACGGCCTTCATATAGAAGACAGAGAAAGAATTTTAAGCATCATTAATACTGCTTTTAACAAGTCGGTTAGCAATGGGGTGTACGATGTTGAGTACCGTACAGTGGGTGCCGAAGACGAGCAACTGCGCTGGGTGAGAGCCAAAGGCCAGGTTTACTTTGATGATAAAGACACACCCGTGCGCTTTATTGGTTCGGTATTGGAAATTACTGAGCAAAAAGAAGATGAACAACGTAAAAACGACTTTATAGGAATGGTAAGCCATGAGCTTAAAACGCCGCTAACTTCTATGAAAGGTTATTTGCAGCTGTTAAAAAGCAAAGCCCAAAAGAACCAGGATGTATTTACCGCTAATGTACTAGAGAAATCGAATAACCAGATCAACAAGATGACAACCCTCATTAATGGGTTTCTCAATGTCTCTCGTTTGGAGTCTGGCAAGATCTATATCGACAAACAGGTGTTTAACATCGTTAATCTGTTGAAAGAAATAGAGGAAGAATTCATAGCTACCGCATCAAGTCATCACATAGTATTTGGGTCAGTTTCCGAAACAATAATTTATGCCGATAGAGATAAAATTGGCCAGGTGATTAATAATCTCCTGAGCAATGCTGTGAAATATTCGCCAGCCGGAAGTACTATTAAAGTAGCATGTGTAACTGCTGATAACAAAGCAATGGTTACTGTGCAGGATGAAGGCATGGGCATTGACCCTAAAGACATTGACAGGCTGTTTGAACGCTATTACCGTGTAGATAGCAATAACATGACCGCCATATCGGGCTTCGGAATAGGTTTGTATTTATCGTCAGAGATCATTGAAAGGCACGATGGTACCATTGGCGTGGATAGCCTTTTAGGCAAGGGCAGTACATTTTGGTTTACCTTGCCGGTCAGCCAGGCATAGCATTATTTCAAGAATACCAATTAAAGCAAAATGCCGGGAGTAACAACCGGCATTTTGCTTTAAAACAATTGCCGCCTAACGCTTATTAACCTACCATGGATGAACGTTTCTTGTTAGAGGTAAACTATAAAGGCGAACAATTAAAATACGATACTGAACTGCGCAACTTCGGGTACATTCAGCGTATTGCGGTTGATATAGACGGTTTAATGGTATCCTTTGAAACAGATGAAGAAGGCAACTACAGAGCACTGGTAAGCCCCGAACAGGTAAACAGTAAAGACAATAAGCTGGAAGTGGGATTGCTTCAGGCTATTGCCCAAAAGCTGGAAGAAATGCAAAGTTAGCGTACCTTTTCTGTACACTGTCTTTTCTATACCCCAGCAAAGTGCCCTGGATCTATTGTTCTATTGCGATTCCGTTAATTGATACCTCGGGGCAACTGATAGAAATAGCCGATGCACCGTAGCTCTCACTATATGCACCCGCCGAAACCTGGTCTGAATAGCTATAAAGACTTGCGTTTTTAAATTTGATGGTTCGGGTTGGGTTTTTGCCATAGGTGTCCACAATGGTAATTATGCCATCGAAGCGGTTCTTTTTTCTGGCAAATACTTTTAACAATTCGTCACTGATCTTTTTAGCATCTATGGTGAGGTAAAGAGCTCCTGGGTTGTACGCAGGAGTTTTACTTTTCAATGTGTCTTTAACTGCTTCAACAACCGGTGCATCTTCGTAACTGCTGGACAAAGAAGTGCTAACGCCATTTAAATCAGCTACGATATTCTTTCCGCCGAATGTAATGGTCATTTGAATTTTGGTGCGGTTATCTTCGGACTGGGCAAATGTTTTTGCTAGTAAAGAAGACAGTATAATTAGTGAGAAAGTAAAAGCAAATATCTTTTTCATATTAATTCAATTATGGTTTAACAGTTAGAATACTAACCGGCAAATAAAACTTTATCAAATTTTAAGTACTTATTATCTGTAATTTTAAAAATATAAATAATTGCGTATTCTCCCTCGCTTACATAATTACCTTCATCGTCTGTACCCCCCGGATAAGTGACAGCTAACTGTAGTGTTGAAGTAGCTTTATCAAAATTAGCCACCATAGAAAAATGTTCCTTACCGTCTACAAGCTCGGGAGTTGTATATTCACCTTTTTTAAGAAGCACTTCACTTTTCACTTTTAGCAGGCTTTTAACAAATGCACTGTTAAATATGGTGTTGTGGTGCTTTAAGAAATCTCCTTCCGTAAAAGTGGCAGGAAAGGGTTCAGGACGCTTTTGATCATCTACCCGATCGTACACCGCCTCCCAAATTTGAGTTGAGTCATTCAGAGGAAAGCTAAAATACGTTTTTTGCTTATCGACATCTTTTTGGTAAACGGCAGTACGAAAATTACGAAAATCATTAAGCCAGGAATTTACCGGCTCATATAACGACTTGCCATCTGTACTCTGAGCATCTGTTTTTTTCTCAGACTGCTTGGCACTTTTTTCTTTATTATCACAAGCTTGTAGGAAAACCATGCCCAGTAAGCATATGGATAAAACCAGTTTCCAGTTAGTAATTTTCATTGAATTGATATGATTTGGTTAGTTGAAATAAAATAACTTCATTGCTAAAGCCAATTGGGTTTTAATCACCCAGCCTTTAACCCAATGGTTATCAATGTAAAGCGCATTATCTATGGCTACTTGTGCGCACCGCCAAAAAAGAATGATATGGCAAAAAATATCCCCATAATAATTAAAAAACAGTCCTACCCAACGCCCTACTTTTTCCAACATTTGCGTAGTGTAAGCGCTGCCATAAGATTGAAATTCTTCAACACCAGCGGCGTTTCGCCTGTTGAACTGCCTCTTATTTATTTGAAATCTTAATGCAAATCCACCTGCAATAAATAGTATAGCCCAAATAAGGTTCATGTTTGTTAATTTGACCTTACAACACCATCAACAGATTTATTGTTTTGAAGATATAACCGCTGAAAGTTTTAATTGTATTAAACGAACGCATTAAAATATAGCTGTGGTTAAATGTCTGATTTCGGTATATTATAAATTATAAGCTCTCCTACCCTCTGTTGCCAAACATTTGTAAGACGGCATTGTTGAAACACTAATCAACACTTAACCAACATCTCAATATGAAATTATCACTTGTCTCTTTGGCGGTTGCCGGAATTCTAATTTCTACCGCTCCTCTTGCATCTGCTCAAATTAAACTTAACTCCAAAGGCATTGGTGCGTTAGGTAAAGGCGTAAAAGCGGTTACATTTTCTGATGCTGATGCAGCTAAGCTGGCTGGAGAAGCGGTTGCCTACATGGATACACACAACAAGGTAGCAGCAGAAAACGATCCCTACACCGTAAGGTTAAAAAAGCTTTTCGCTAAACACCAGAGCGAAGGCGGCATGAAGCTTAACTTTAAAGTTTATAAGGTAAAAGACATCAACGCTTTTGCCTGTGCAGACGGTAGTGTCCGCGTGTTTTCTTCTTTGATGGATATTATGACAGACGAAGAACTTTTGGGCATTATTGGTCATGAAATTGGCCACGTAGCCAACAAAGATTCCAGGGATGCTGTGAAAAGTGCTTACAAAAGAGAAGCAATGATGGATGCTGCGTCTTCGCAATCAGGTGTGATCAATACTTTATCAGAAAGTCAGTTAGGTAGCTTTGCCACTGCGTTGTTAGACAGCAAGTACAGCCGCAAGCAGGAAAGCGAAGCCGATGACTATTCTTATAATTTCATGAAGCAACACAATTACAAAGTAACAGCTTTAGCCAGTGCTTTTAACAAGTTTGCAGACATGGAAAAATCATCTGGTACCGAAAGAAGCAAATCAGAAAAAATGCTGAGCTCTCACCCAGACAGCTCAGAACGTGCAGCAAAAGTGCTGGAAAAAGCCAAGAAAGACGGCTTAGCCAGTTAATACAGCCTTATTTGCAGCACTTACTGCAAGCAAGATCATAGCGCATATTTGCTCTTAGCCATACAATGGTTATTACCATTATCATCAAACCCGGAATCTCATTGAATAGATTCCGGGTTTGTTAATTGCATTGCCTAAACCTAATATTAACAGTTCGTAAATCCTGTTAACTAATTCACATGCTAAACCATAAGATCCTTTCCCTGCTACTGGTGTGCTTCACGCTTTTTGGCTGCAAGCAGCCCAAACCTGCCGGGCAAGATTACCTGACCGCTATTCCCGATCCAAAAACGCTGAGTGAAAGCTATGTAAGTAATCCGGATAATTTACTTTCAGACGCTACCGTTGCAGATTTAAACGCCAAGTTATCGCCGCTCGACCAGGCCGGTGTGGCGCATATAGACGTGGTTTTTGTAAATAGTGTTGGCGAAAATGTTCCTAAAGATGCGGCTCACGCACTTTTCAGAAAATGGAAAATTGGCGATCAGGAAAAGAACAATGGCTTACTCATCCTCATGGTAAAAGACCAGCGCAGAGTGGAGTTTGAAACGGGATATGGATTAGAAGGCACGCTACCGGATGTATTTTGCTACCGCATTCAACAGAAATACATGATTCCGCATGCTAAGGAAGGCAATTTTGATCTTGCTATTGAGAGTGGGGTTGATGCCGTTATTCAACAGTTGAAGTCCGACGGAAAAGAGGTACTTACACCACCCGAAACCAACGTTGCGCCAACAATGGAAACCACTGATACTGCACTGGTAAGTAATTCTCCTGTGGATGTTCTCAGCAGCCCGGTGGAACAATCGCAAACAGCAGAAACTTTAATTTCCGAATCCAAACCCCGCGGATCCATAGGTGGATGGCCAAGTTTGGTTATTTTAGTCATCTATTTTAGCGCTTGCAAAAAGATTACGGGTGATATGGCAGCTAAGGGCCGTATGTCATTATTAAATCCGATGCTATGGTTTTTGATAATAGTTCCGGTTGGTATTGCTGTGGCGCTCGATTTGTACTACCCGGTATCCTGGATAGAGATTAGGCAGGTCTTGCTGGCCTATCTTTCCCTGACATTATACATTCAGATTTATTACTGGCTATTAAGCTGGAAATTTTCTAATTCGTTAAAGGGTTTGAGTTTCCATGAACAGTACATGAAATGGTACGACACCCACGCAAGAATGGACTGGGCAACCAAAGTATTCCCATTCTTCCGGTCGAATTGGAACAGCTATCAAAAACGCATAAAGGTATTGAGAGAAACACCGTTAGCTTGCAGTAATTGCAAGAAGGATATGGTCCGCTTAACTGAAAATGAGGATGATGCATATCTTTCAAAAGGCCAACGCACCGAGGAGCAAATAGACGCTATAGATTATGACGTATGGGAATGTAAAGACTGTCACCAAAAAGTGATTCTCGATTATAAGAATGTTCAGTCAAAGGCTTTGGAGTGCCCCGAATGCCACTTCATAACTCTGATGTACAAATCGAGTGTAATTACACAAAGCGCAACTACATCAAGGGAAGGCAAAGGATATACGCTTTCGGTGTGCAGAAATTGCAATTATAACCTACGGAAAGATTACACTATTGCCCGCATTTCCAGATCTTCCGGTAGTTCATCGTCTTCCTCCTCAAGCAGCAGTTCGTCAAGTAGTTCCTCTTCGTCAAGCAGCAGCGGAGGTTCATCGGGCGGTGGCGGCGCGGGGAGCAGTTGGTAGATTCATCATAGCCTTTTGCTGAAATGCTATATTAGTAGCTGCAAGAAGCCAATTCGAATGCCTGGCATTAAGGTCTGGTGTTATTTGCCTTATTATTACATCCTGTTTAGCGGATCAACTGTTGTTTTTTAATGCTCACTTATGCGGGTGTTTAAAGCCTTGATGATGAGTCGCGTACTATAAGCTGATAAGGCATTAGCGAACTACGGTTAGCTGCACTGCGGTTGTTAAGTTTATTTAACAAGGCCCCGGCTGCCAGCTTACCCATTTGTACTCCATCATAATTAATAGTGGTTAAGGCAGGCACTACCAGGTTGCTCAAAGGGTCGTTATTAAAACCGGCAAAAGCCATGTCTTCCGGAATTTTAACACCTGCTTTTTGTAGTTCACGCATGCAGGTAATGGCAAAGAAATCGTTAGTTGCAAAAACGGCATCAGGTGCTAATTTCATGTCCATAATATGCTGTGCTGCAACAACGCCCGATTGAGGACTAAGGTCGGTTATCAATACAAGATCTTCGTTAAATGGTATGTGATTATCTTTCAATGCTTGTTTATATCCCGCTAAACGTTCGGCATAAACGTCCCTCATTTGATTGGCTGTAATATGCAACACCCGCTTGCAGCCCTGATCAACAAGATGCACCGTCATATCGTAAGCTGCTTTAAAATTGTCGATCTTAATGCTGTCATAAGCGTTATTATTGCAGGTACGGTCGAAAAACACAACCTGCACGCCGTGATCAATCATTTCATCGAAATGTTTAGTGGTATCATTATCAAAGCATAAAGAAACCAGCAAACCCTCTACCCTATTCCTGAGCATCCCTTTAGCCGCAACAATTTCCGCAGCAAGCGATTCGTGACTCTGACTGATAATTAAATTATAGCCAGCCTGGTTAACAGTATTCTCTATCCCCGATAAAGTTTCTGCCATAAAATGGCTATTTAACCTGGGCACAATTACGCCAATCATTTGCCCTTGCTTTTTTCTTAAGCTGCTGGCAAAGTAGTTGGTATTATACCCCATCTTTTTTGCAGCCTTGAGCACCTTCTCCCTCGTGACCGATTTTACATCGACATTTTTAGTTAACGCGCGACTTACGGTAGAGGCAGAAATTTGGAGTTCTTTTGCAATATCGTATATAGTAACCTGCGTAGTTTTTTTAATCATATTTAGTCAGGATTTTAAATCACTTCAAAACAGGTTTATATTTTGTTGCTTACCAAAACAGGGCAGATCCAACAATGAACCTACCCTGTTTGTAAATATAAAAGTCTTGATGATAACTAATTACTTCAATCCTTGAATAAAGCCTGCAAATGCGAACTTATTTTTATAATTTTCATCAAACAGTAAAGGAATATCGGGTGCGGCGGCAGGATTTACCAACTGTCGGTATCGGCAACTTCCCCAAACAGTAACTCCGTACCTTTGCACAGCAGGTACGTTTTTTAAATAAGATTGTAAAACATACTTATACATATCGGCTTGTATCCAATTAAGCCAAATTAAAGCCCTGCCCCCGGCTTCTAAAATCACCTCTTTCCATTATTAGAGCAATGCCCTTCAATATCTATAAGCTGCCTCATTACGCTAAATATTTGCGTGTGCCATACGTAATAGACTGAATACTACAGTTTACTGAAATTTTTAGCAATCCGAATTTTTATTGCCCTAAACAAATTGATTAATCATTTGCACAAATGTGCTATTAGGCAGCGTGCTTCCCGGTTAGTTTTGTGCTATAGGCATGTGCACTATAAATAGCGCCATTAACATAAATTATTTATCCTGAATGCGCGCTAATAGAAAATTTATTAATGGCGTAGTTAGCATATACTTTAATAAAACAATCCATACAAACCTTAAAACTTTACCATTATAAATTACCATTTATCATTCTATCCATTATGAAGAAAATCAGGCCCGGCTTGCAAAGGCACCAAATTGTTCTATTTTTTACCGCTCTATTACTGTTTGGCGTATTTGATATAAAAGCACAAAATGGCCGCATCAATAAAAATTCGAACAAGTTTGTACATACCGGTGCCGGTAACCCATACCTGCCGCTTTGGGAACACGTGCCCGATGGAGAACCTCGTGTTTTTGAGGACCCCGATAACCCTGGTAAATTCCGCGCTTATATCATAGGATCGCACGATGTAAGAAATACGAGTTATTGTGGTCCGGATATCAGGATATGGTCGGCACCTACCGATAACTTAACCAGGTGGCGCGATGAGGGCCCTGTGTTTACCTATCAAATAGACGGGCAATGGGATGTAATGTACGCCCCCGATTTGGTGGAAGTAAAAAGAAAAGACGGCAAAAAAGATTATTACCTATATCCGCATAGCCGAGGCCCGGGCAGGGAAGCCATGATAGCTAAAGGTAGCCGTCCGGATGGTCCCTTTACCCCAGTTAATTTAACCGAAGACGGAAAACGTACGTTGCCCGGAAGTATTTTAGGCTTTGATCCGGCTGTGTATATTGAATATGTGACCGACCCTAAAGACCCTGACTACGAGATTGGTTTTCGTGCTTACGGATTCTGGGGATTTCAACGGTCTTCAGCAGCGCAATTAGATCAAAAAACAATGTATTCGCTCCGTCCCGGAACTAAGGTCATTAGCAGGCTTTTACCTGCCAGTTTAAGGTATGGGGTACTGCGCGACCCGGCTGGGACTGAATTCCCGAACATCTTTCCGGGTGAAGACCTCGGAACATTCAACTTTTTTGAAGCATCTTCTATCAGGAAAGTTGGAAATAAATATGTTACTGTTTTCAGCGGATATTCGGGCCCGGAGTATGGCGTAGGCAGTTCTAACTCTACGTTACGTTATGCCGTAGGCGACTCGCCGCTTGGCCCCTGGAAAAGCGGTGGCGTGGTGGTTGATTCGCGTGCGCCCGTGCTTAACCAGGATGGAACCGCATTGCAAACCACCAATGGCGGCCATAACACGCACGGCAGTATTGAGTTAATTAACGGCCAGTGGTACGTATTTTATCACAGGCCGCCAAGAGGCTTTGGGTACGCACGGCAGGCAATGGTTGCCCCTATTACTGTTACCTGGGATAAAAAATCGGTAGCAGATGGTGGCAGTGTTTCCATAAGGGCGTATGACCCGTATGAAGCAAACGGCATTTGGACAGCAAAGGACAGCCAGGGCAAAGAATATAAAGGTGCTGAAGTAACATCTGAAGGCTTCCATTTTTACGGTTTGGATCCGTATCAATATTATTCGGCTGGTTATGCTTGCTATCTCTCTGATCCGGGTACCCAACAAGATTCATGGGATATTTGGGATAACCACATGCCTATAACTAAGGTAAAAAACGGCAACATTATTGGCTACAAGTATTTCGGTTTCGGCGGACTAAAGCAAAACCAAAAGGGCTTAAAAGCTTATGAGGGAACAAAGAAAGGAAACAACACCGCGTTCAATATTTTCCTCACACCTAAAACCGAAAAGTCTTTCAAAGTAAACGTTTGGCTGGATGGTCCCTGGGATAACGCCGTTTGGAAAGGCAAGAAAATTGCAGAAATAACTGTTCCCGCAAATTCTAAACAAGAAGCTATCCGGCTAACAGCAGACGTATCCAAGTACGTTGACAACATGGATAAGAAACATGCAATTTTTTTAGTTGCAGAAAGCAGTGACCAGGATGCGCTATTTGAGTTAGGAGGCATAGGGTTTAGTTCTAAAAACAAGAAAATTGATCGTCCGGTGGTGCCTGCAGTAAGCATTGCTATTAACGGAAAGACAATAGAGTTGCCGGCTACCCCTGTGAGATCTACTAACGCTAACGGTATTGCCGGATACGATGTATATCAAACTTCCTATAAACTCCCGGCAGGAACTGATGTGCCTAAAGTAACCGCCACTGCCAACAATCCTAAAGTAAAGGTGGCAATTACCCAGGCCGAATCTAGATCGGGAAAAGCAATGGTAAAGTTTGACTATAACGGAGTAGTAAAGACATATTATGTAGCATACGCCTCTGAATAAGTAATCAACGTAAAAGTAAGGTTACGCTATTTTAATCCCTCTCCGCTTTGGAGAAGATTTTAATTCACCGTTCCTTCATTTTAAATAAATACAACAATGGGTGGATATCTTACTCCACCCATTGTTGTATTTAATAGAATTATAATTTATTTGAAACAGGTTCCTGTTAAACTTATCACGGTAAAATATTTCCTTTAATACCGTCTTGCTTTAGTATTAAGCCTTTGCTATTTTTCCGTTGACCTTAAAGTTCACCTTACCCAAACGGCAATTATAGCTACCTAAATAACCCATCATGCCATAATGCAGATAGGCGTAATGGTGAAAGCCGAAATGCGGTGAGATAGCTTAGTGCATCCTTTAGTTTTCACCACAATGATGCCGATTTTTAAAAACTGCTCAAACTTTTGAGGTACTTATTCATGTCATTAATTTTGGTGAAGAACAGGTAGCAATATCTACTGATGTCCGGCCGAAACCGGTTGTTTTTCGGAAATTTCCTCCACGCTAACACAAGCACCGTTAGCAAAAAACAACTTGTTCTTGTTAAGACGGGTAATGGTATAGGTCATCTCCCCTTTCTCATGCTTTTTTAACGAACTTAATTTTAATTCCTTGCGTTGCCCATCAATCAAGAATTGAATAGCTTGTCCCATTTTTAAGGGTTTGGGTAGACTTCCATAGATAGCACTTGGCTTTATAGCGTAATAATTGCCTTGAAAGTAGAAAGGATGGTCGTCTGTTACTACAATTGTTTGTCCCGAAAAGTTAAGATCATAGAGGTTATGATGGTTTTGGCTGGCTACTTCTTTTATAATTGAGGTTTCAACTGTTTTAGTCTTCTCGTTTAAGGAGAGTACCTTATCACCAATTTGAAGCTGCTCTATAGCCTTTTGCCCGCCCGGCGTTGATACCAACGTGCCTTTAGCAAAGCAGTGAACACCAATACCCGAAAATTCAATTTCGGCAATGGCGGCATCATCATATTTCTCACCTTTATAAACGCCTGCAATTTCAAATTTGAGGAATAGATCACCCTTGGTTCCCTGAAGGGTATCAACATCAAAGATCTGTTTAGTGGTAACATCTTTAAGGTTGAGCAAAGCAAAGGGCTTATCATTCACATACATTTTCAGCTGCTTTACCCTTGCATTTTCTTTCCATACCTTGTTCGATTTCATGTAACCGTTATAGATTTCCACTCTGGTTACCGGAGGCGACTTTTTAGCAAAACGGTAGGTAATACTTTCGCCAGTGCCATTGCCTGTATTACCTTCTACCCATGCAGTTCTTAAAGAAAAGTCATGCGCATTTGATGCTTTATAATCCAGTGTTTTGTTAGGCGCAAGCACCGAACTTGAGGTAATGCTATTTGGTCCGCCGCCGCAATACCAGCTACAGCCCCATATGCTTACGTCGAGGTGATCTTCTTTGCTATACTCTTCCTCGTTCTCATAAATTTCAACCTGGCGTTCGGTCAAATGCTGTTTAGCCGTTTCATAATTGGGATAAGAATTAACGGTACTGTCAATTTTATCATATAATGCTTTAAGCCTTTGTACGTTCTTTTTAGCATCATTGCTGATGTCGGGTGTGTCACCAAGCTTGGGTTCAATCACTTTTAAGCCTGGCTGGCTGGTTTGGGTTACCGTTGCTAATTGTTTGCTTTCTTTCGCTGATGGATTGCACGCGTAGATCCCGCAAGTAATCACAAGCATTACAATAATAGCTATATACCTTTTTTTCATAAGTACGGTCTTCTTATCTCTAATATCTGAAACAATCAATGTCTATTAAACGAACAGATGTATCAGCGTATGATTATTGATTATTTGAACAATAAAAGCAAAGGCAATTTGTTTAACTATGAAACTGTTTATTTAAAGCTTCTTTTGCCTGTATTATTATGGAAGCCTGAGCAGCGGTGTCCTTCATTCAAAGGCTAAGAAATCCATTCCGCAATTTTTAGTCCGAATAATTAGTCGCCAGTTGTTACTGACTTAAACTTACCCTCGTCCCAATAATAGGTTTCTGCAGAAGCTTCGAAGAAGGAAATTTGTATTGCCTGGTGTTTTAAATCTATTGCTTTGATCTCGTTTGACTCTGTTTCCATACTTAAATAATTGAGTTTACCTGCATCAATTAACTCCAGCCCGGTTTCAAGTGGCAGCGATGCTTCGGTAAGTTCGGTTAATTGGATAGCTTGATAGTTATCATTGCTATCAGACTGTAATACCCATACTACAAAAGCATGCTGTTCATTCACCAATAATAAAGCGTAATCGGGTTTGCGATCGCCGTTAAAGTCTCCGGTAACATAATCAACCAGCGAACTGTCCTTTTTATATTCATTAAACCAATACTTTTCCCAACTACTGGGCGAAGGCAACTTCCAGCCCGAAAGTTTCTCTTTAAGCAGTGTTTTAACTGCAGAGGGTATATACTTATCGTACACGTCATTAGTATAAACCGAAATTGTGTCCTTAATTGCAGGCTGGGGTTGCGGTTGTTTAGTTCTTAAAGCAACATTGGGTTTAGCTGGTTTTGCGGCAGTATGGTTTGGCGTTTGTTTGCAGGCTAACCATTGCACTGCAACAATGATGGTTATAGCCAACTTGAAAGAATACTTTATTCCCTTTTCCATTTTTGAATTTGAAGAAATTACAATCGTAAGGTACTTACTTAACACTTATTACTCTGCCCACATCTAATATCAAATAACTTCCTAACAACCAACTTTACAGGCCTTATCAGGCTTACAGCAATGCAAACATTAGCGCTGTTAAACATATTAATAATAAGTTATATTGCAATAAAGTAAACCAAAATGCAAATCGAAATAAAAGATGCCATACACTTATCAATAAACGCACTGAATTCGGGTGACTACAAAGATGATGTAATAGTGCTCAATGTGCTTAAACGCATGTATAAGCAGCCTTATGAAGGTAAAGGTTTGGGTATAGGTACTTTTCATCACAGAGGGTTCAGAAATTCTTGGTCTGACATGAAGATCCGTACGGAAAACTTAAAGGCTGTAGACGATAAACTTACCTGGGAAAGCATTTTACTGATCTTGTTTGATTTCGGCAATTACAATGAACCCAAGATGCTGGAACTGGCTCGTGAGGTGAAAGACCCCATTATTTTTAATCATGTGTTAAAACACATTATTGCCAATCTTATTAAACAAGAAAAAATAACTGAAGCAGAAGGTTACATTCCGCACTTTCGCACTACCCATATTTTCAAGGAAGAAGATAACCAGGATGATGGCTATCTATTAATTCTGGACTATTACGCCGGGAAAGGGGACGCGGAAAATTTCTTCAAATATTTTAAGAAGTGTGACCCCAGGAAAAACAAACACCACGTAACAGAAAATAAAGGATGGTTGGTGGAAACTTATGCGGCACAGCATGCTATTGAACCGGCTATTGAACTATGTAAGCACAAAAACCTGGGCGAAAAATATGCTTACCATGCACTTTACGCATATGCCCGTCAAGGATTATATCAAGAACTCAAAGCCATATTTAACCAGTACCCAACACTTAAACAACCCGAGCTTGAAACCGAGCTGAGTATTTTAATTATAGCTTATTCTAAGGCAAAACGAGAAAGCCTTATTGATATTGATGATTTTGAAGAGCTATTTGTTAGGGCAACCATGGTAGATAGAAAGCTAAAATGGGGAGATTGTAAATTACAGGATAGTTTATTTTTGGATTTGGGTTTAGCTTCCGAAGGAAATAAGGAGAGGTTAACCCGATGCAAAAAGGCCATTAAAAACAATAGTTTAAAAAGGGAATTGTTTCCCAATAAGCAATAGCTTATTTATAACCACCACTTATGCATAAAACCAAGTTTAATGTTTATGATGAAGACGGCTTGTTTTCTATAGTTAACGTGCAACAGTACAAAACATATGTAAATGAAGATTGGACTTTAGAGCAACTGTTTGCGCATTTTGTCAACGAAATGAATGCTCAACATATGATCATTTGGCAAGCTAACGATGACGGCGGAGATTGGACTATTGAAGTATCGGAACAGCCAACGGCCAAATTGTGCTTTCGGTCGTTTTCTAAAACTATTGAAGTTACCAATAACGAACTATATTTGGTTAACTATACCGACCTCACGATGGCCGCCCAGTTTGATGATGTTACCTTACCAGCAAAAGAAAATGCTGATTGGAAAATCAACCTGGATAACGGCATTTACACGGTTACGGTAAGGCAGATGTTCGATCCTAAAGATTATAATTCTAATAAAACTGACTCTACAGCTTTCGAAATTGTTTTTCACAAGGCACAGGAAGGATGCAACCGCACAGCTTCCAAAGTGTTTTGGCGGGAGGAATAACGGATAAGAATGGCGTTCTTCAAAATTGCATACCTTGCTATTACCCAATCTCCCGTCACACTATCAACCTATAGAATATAGCTGAGCTATTAGAAATGAAACTGTTCGGTGCTGATCAAAAACCAGATTAAAAGGCGGTTAAATCTTCATCTAATTATCTTATTGATGGTGGTATCAGTTGTACCAGAACCCTATATTTAAATAACGTACACAACTTCACAAATCTATAATTGCTGCAACTGCAATACCAATATCTCAGTTTTATACCTTCTTACTTGGTCCTCATCAACCCAGCTTTTAGTTTGTATCTTACCGGTAACATGTACTAAGTTTCCGTTTTTCAGTACACATTGTTTTACATCAGGGTTATCAGCATAAGCTATTAGATGGTGGTGTTCCTCATGATCTGACTGACTATCGCCTTTTCGGAAGCTCTCGGTTGTTACCAATGAAAAACATAATGTATCGGCATTGTTAAAATTTTTATGCCTGCGGGGTTCGGTTTTAATGCGGCCAACAAGAAATACCTTGTTTATGCCTGCGTTGTTTTGCATGTAAATAGGATCAGTTATAATATTTGGTGGAGATACACGAATAAGAATTAATTTGATCGATGAGATCATAAAGATCAAAAGGCTTGGGTATAAAGGCATCGCAGCCATAATAGCCCAATGACTTTAAGACTCTTGGATATGCAGAAATAATAATTACGGGTAAAGCAGCGGTTTTGTGATCTGCTTTTAGTTGATGGCAAAGCTCTCCGCCATTAATGCCATCTAAAATATAGTCAATAAGCAGCAGGTCGGGTTTAATATTACAAACTAACGATACAATATCTTCTGCTTTGCTTGCCGTGAATACTTCAAAGCCCTCATAATCCAAAGCCTCCTGCATCACCGCAAGAATATCAGGATCATTGTCAATCAATAGAATCTTTTTCTGCATATGCCTACAATTAATAGTTGTAAAAGTAGGGTAGATAATTATTTACATAGCCGTATATATACGGAACTTAATATGGGATTAATACGGAGAATTTAGCTTTCAATTAAGCAGATTAATTATTTTTTCAAAATAATAACCCTTAGTTTATGATTGCATTTACAATGGCATACTTGATTAAAGCAACGGTGTTGCGCACACCTGTACGTGCTATCATATTTTCGCGGTAACCCTCAACGGTACGCTTACTGGTAAATAGCTTGGAGGCAATTTCCTGGTTAGTCATACCATCGGCCAGGTAATGTAACACTTCTATCTCCCGGTCAGAAAACTCGATGTCCTGTATCCGTTCAACATTTACCGGGTCGGGTACGGTAAGCATCCGGTTTAAAAAGCGTATGGTTAATTCCGAGCAAATGTACTGGTAGCCAACCGAAATGTGTTTAATGGCAAAGATGAGCTCATCGGCGCTTATGCTTTTTAAAATGTAACCCAATGCCCCGGCTTTAAAGCTTTGAAACACATACTTTTCGTTATCAAGCGCACTTAATATAATTACCTTTAAGCCCGGATATTGCTTCTTCACTTCTTCTAATAGCTCCATGCCGCTCATTACCGGCATATTCATATCGGTCAGCAAAATATCTGCCTGTAAGCCGTTTTGAAGCGCACTAATCACTTCAGCTCCGTTCTTCGCTTCAGCAACGATCTTAAAATCGGATTCGCCCTGTAGCAATGAACGAAGCCCGTCTCTAACAATATTATGGTCTTCGGCCAGTATGATATTGATCATGAGTATATGATGATAGCATTAAACGAATTTGCGGTGTAAGATCGGCTTATGTAAAGACTGCAAAAAGACGTAGTGGTTTAAAGCAAACTAAATATAACCTTCTTCGGGTGAAGCATTGTTACGGTTAACAGATGCAAGTAAAGCTTTCAAACGCTCAATGTGCATACTCAGTTCTTCGGCACGTTCGGCGTTTGTTGAACTGGTTTGTTGGTTGTCAGCTTCCTTTTCGCGATAAGCAAGGTTCAATAATAAATTTCTACGCTCCTCTAACATACGGATAGAAATCCAAAGTGACTCTTCCAGCTCCTCGGCCTGCTTTTCCAATAACAATTTTTCGGTGTAAACATGCCCGGTATGGCACCTGTAACGTGGTGCTTTATCGTTTTTCATGAGCCACAGGTTGCCTCCGCAATCGGGGCAGGTAAAGTTGCTGTGTGTACCCAGCTTTGCCAGTTCATCTATGCTGCTTACCATGCGTTCTGTTATTTGAGCTTCCAGTTTAACATCTTCGGGTATGGACACTTCGGATGGCGGTGGCTTGGAAAATATATCATCAATGATATAACCCATATCGGCCACGGATACCCGGTAATCTACATCTACCGTGTTAATTACATTGATGGGCATATCCGGATAGGCGGCTTCTACCGGTTCCTGCACTATGCAAATACCGCCGCTGCGTTTAATAGCAGCCATGCCCGAGGTGCCATCGTCGAGCATACCTGTTAATATAATACCAATAACCTTGGAATTATGGTTGGCAGCGGCCGAACGGAAAAGCACATCAATAGATGGCCGCCAGCGGTTTTCGTGAGGGCCGTTAGTTAACCTTATTTTTTCGGGTGTAACTAATAAATGCTGATTAGGAGGGGCAATGTAAATATTCCCTGCACTAATGGGTTCGCCATCGGTTGGTATGAGGCAGTTATAAGACGTATGTTTTTGCAGGTGATTTTTAATAACATTAACCAACGATGATTTGGAAAGATGCATAACCACAAAAATTGCGGTTGGTAAATTAGGCGGAAGCCCCGAAACAACTTCGCCAATGGCCTTTAAACCACCTGCCGATGCCCCTATAACTATAACATGTTTTATCTCGTTCATCTATTCTAAAAAAAATAATACTAAACCTCCATAATTATTTTAACACTGGTTCCTTTTCCCGAAGCAGCATCTATATGCAGGCGACCGTTATACAAGCTTAAGCGGTTTTTTATACTGCTAATGCCCGAACCTTTAGGTTTGGCTATTACTTTTGATACCACAAAGCCCCGGCCATTATCTTTAACTGTTATTTCTATATTTTTGTTCCTTTTAAGTTGTATTTGTACCTGATTAGCACCCGAATGCTTCATGCAGTTGTTAACCAGCTCCTGTACAATGCGAAATATGGTAGTTTCTAATAGCAGATCTAAACGTTGCCTTAAACCCGAAATTACTGACGTGATCTTTAAATGGGGTGTAGACAGCCGCTGACAAAGTTCTTCTATGGTTGCAGGCAAGCCAAAATCTTCTAAAATAGGCGGGGCTAATTCAAATGATATATTCCGGGTTTCTTTAATGGCCATATCGAGCAGTTCCTGCAATCTTGCATTAGCTGCAATCCTGTTTTGCTCATTTACCTGGTTAAGTTGCAGTTTTATGCCGTACAGTAGCTGGCTTACGCTATCGTGCAGCGCTTCGCTTATTCGTTTCCGTTCGCTTTCTTCGGCGTATAAAGTAGCCGTGGTAATTTGCTTTTGCTGGTCGCGTTTTAATTGTTCAGCTTGTTCTTCTAAACGTTTCTTTTCGGTAATATCCCACATAATACCCACAAAGTGCCCTTCCGCATTGTTTTCAGCCTGTATTAAGTGTCCGCGGATACTTGCAAAGCAGGTTTGCATATTATTGTTAATAAAACGGCAAATTAAATCAATCTCCTTACCGGTATTAACGGCTGTACGAAAATGCTGATCTACCGTATAACGGTCATCAACATGAACCAAATCAATAAATGAAGCATAGGTATTGTTAAAACCCCTTTCGTTAGCATTACATATCCTGTGGTTAGTTTCGTCCAGGTACATATTCATAGAGGGCAAGTGCAATTCCCATGCTCCTGCCGACGATGCTTCGAGTGCTAGTTGAAGCCGGTCTTTTGTTTCGGATATGGTTTTACTGGCTTCTATGGCTTCGGTAACATCAACAATGGTTATATAGCACTGCGAGTTTTTGTTTATGGCAGTACCTTCTACTTGCGTATGTATATGGCGGCCGCCTTTAGTTCTTAATTTTAGCTGGCAGCTTTGTTTTTCGGCCGAAGTAAGTAAGCTGTTATAGAAGCTGTAATATTCATCTGCGCTATCAGCCGCTACAAAGTTGTGCAAGCGTTTGCCTTTAACATCTGTTCTGTGAGCATCAAATAGTTTTAAACCGGATGTGTTCACTTCGTCTATTATGCCCCGGTTATCCAAAATAAAATACCCTACAGGTGCCAGGTCATATATTTCGGCAAACCTCATACGCTGTAGTTCCAACTCTTCGTTGGCAATACGCAACTCGTCGTTCTGCATTTCCAGTTCTATCTGGTGTACCTGCAGTTCCTGAAATACAGTATTTAAATCTTTACCTTGGGCAAGTTGCTTGTTAGCTAACCCGGCCAACACCTTTTCGGCGTTCAACCTCAGTTGTGCGTAAACGTCAGCGTTTGGGGCGTTTTGCTCTTTTTTCAAACCGGTAATTGTTAAGCACGGGTTATGGTGACCAATATCAACAGTACCTCGTCTGTTTCTTCTTCAACAAAAGGGTTAACCAAAAGTTCAAAGGTTTGCTCATTTAACACAAACTGCATACTGCTATTTTTCCGGAACTTTTCACAATCAATTAAAAAGGAGGCTAATTCCGTGTTTTTCCAATGTTGAATAATGTATTCATCAAAAGGAATAACCTTTACTTCGCGCTCGGTTGTTAAAAAGGACTCCAAAAACATGTTGTTTATGTTGAGTACATTTAAATCGCTATCTAATTGCAACGCAGCCTGGTTAAACTGATTAACCACACCGTCCGAATACTTTTGCAAGACATTGAGCTTAAACTCCATTTGCTTGTAATTGGTAATTACGCTGAAGGTTAGCACCGCTCCCGAAATAAAGTTGTCTAAAGTACGGTAGGGCATAATGCGAACGGTGTACCAATCATTGGTCTTAGTATTAATCTCCACTTGTATGGTCGACAAGCGCTCTATTACCTCCCTGATAACCTCTTTTACATGTGCATAATCAAAGTTTGAAACAATGTCGGACAATGAACGCCCCACATCGGTAGGGATGATATTGAACAGCTTTTTAACCTGTGGCGTATAACGTAATATTTCCAGTTCGTTGTTTAAAAAGATGGTGCCAATTTCTGTAGCGTCCAGCAGGTTCTTCATGTCGTTATTCAACCGGCTTAGTTCTTCCGCCTTAGATTGATATTGCATGTTTACCGTCATAAGCTCCTCATTGAGCGATTGCATTTCTTCTTTAGTAGTCAATGATTCCTCGTTGGTACTTTGCAGCTCTTCGTTGGTGCTTTGCAATTCTTCGTTGGTAGATTTAAGTTCTTCCAGGGAAGTTTCCATTTGCTCAATGGTACTGTGTAACTGCTGTTTGGTATAAACCAGTTCTTTCTCCAAATCTTCAACCGCCTGGCTACGGCCACCGTTGGTCGCCCCGCGTTTGCTGTTCTTTTTTAACGTGCCTTTATCTTCAATTACTATGAGGAGTAAACCCTGCAGGCCTGATTCTTCCAGCATCCTGGCGTTCAAATTCACCACGGATGTAATGCCACCGTTCAATACCTTAATATCGTTTATGGTAACCAAACCTTTTTGGTTGCGTGCCTGATGAATTATATTGCCCAATACATAACGCAACTCTTCACGCGCCATTTTATGAATATTCATCACGGCTTCGCCCCGCGGAAGTTGAAGATAATTACCTGTTTTTCCATTAGTATAAAGGATATCACCCTTTTCGTTCACCAAAATGGAAGTAGGCGTAAAGTTTTCGAGCAAGATCTTGTTAAAGGTTTCGGAAACCGAAACCTTAGCGCTTATTCGTTCAACCTCTTCATTACGCAGCATGGTGGCCGGTTGTTTGGCCACATGAAAAGGGAAGTCGATCATCTTATTTAAACCCGTGCTGCCTTCCTTACGTTCAAATATTTTCCACTTAGGATCGGTAGGTGAAAACAACTCGGTAAATCCGCCAATGGTTTCAGCCGGCCCCATAAACATAATTCCCTTTTCGTTAAGCGAATAGTGAAATATGGGGATGATCTTCCGTTGTAACTCGGCGGTAAGATAAATCATTAAATTACGGCAGCAAAGCAAGTCAAGCCGCGTAAAAGGCGCATCTTTAATAAGGTTATGCTGTGCAAACACAATCATTTCGCGGAGGTCTTTCCGTACTGTGTAACCATTGTCGTTTTTCACAAAAAACCTTTCTAACCGCTCTACCGATACATCGGCAGCTATGTTGCCAAAGTAATTCCCTTGTCGCGCCTGTTCAATTGCCTCAGGGTCAAGATCTGTGGCAAAAATTTGGATTTTAGGTAACTTTTTGTTTGTTGGTGTATCCAGGCATTCCATCAGCATCATGGCTACCGAGTAGGCTTCTTCACCTGTAGAACAACCCGCTATCCATACCCTTACAGGCTCATCGTTCTTTTTATGCTGAACCAGCGTACATAACTTAGCCTTTAAAGAATCAAACGCGACAGTATCCCTGAAAAATTTAGTTACACCAATCAACAGTTCGTTAAAAAGTATATCCACCTCCTGCGGATTTTCGCGCAGGTAATTTACGTAATGCACATAGTCGGGCAGTTGATGGAATGCCACGCGCCGGTCTATACGCCTTACAATGGTGCTTTTTTTGTATAGTGCAAAATCATGCCCGGTTTGCGAGCGCAGCAACATCAGTATTTTTTGAATAGAAGTGGTGTTCCTTATTTCGGAGCGTACCTGTTCGCTCGGTTCTTCTGATAATACCGGGTGGTTCAGGTATTGTATCAGCTTAATGGGCATTTCCTCGGGTGCCAGCACATAATCGATCAGGTTAGTAGCTATCGAAGCACGAGGCATACTATTGTATTGTGCCGTTTCGGGGTCTTGTACCATTGCTAGGCCCAACTTCTCTTTAATCATGCGCACGCCTATTTCCCCGTCAGACCCCATGCCCGATAGTACAATACCTACCGCACGGTTCCACTGATCGTCGGCCAGGCTTTGAAAAAAGTAATCAATAGGCTGCCTGAAACCGTGGGGTGTTGCAATATTTAGCAAAAGGAGTTTACGGTTATGTATGCCCATGTCTTTATTAGGAGGTATAATGTAAACATGATCATGTTCGAGGGCTATACCATCTAACGCCTCATGCACCGGCATGCTGGTGTAGTTCTTAATAATTTCGGATATATGCCCCTTATGGTTTGGGTCCAGGTGCATAATAATAACAAAAGCCATCCCGCTATCAACCGGCATGTGGGTAAAGAATTTTTCTAATGCCGCAAACGAACCGGCAGAACCACCAATGGCAATGATTGGAAAAGACTTTGCCTTAGGCAATTTTGCTGAACCGTTTTGCTTATTAGCCAGGCTGTTTTTGATAGAAGTATTTTTTTTTTCGTGTTTTTCCGGCATCGTTTAGTGATTTATGGCGACAGAAGTGTAAAGGTACAGATATTCTTAAATGTTAAACTTGTAAGAAATTGATGTAAGCAAAAAGGTAAACTTGTTTGGCTTCACCGGATTGAACAGAAGTGTATAATTTCCTCTTTTAGAAACCTGTATGATAGTTTAGGAAAAGCTTATTTTACAAACGAGCAATAGTGAGAATGCAAAAAAATGATTAAAAAATCCAAAAAACTAATAGATAGATAATGTTTAATATTTCTCAACACTGAGCAGAAATCATATTTTAAATCTACAGAGGTTTATTGAAGTGTGCGCGACCTGACTCGCGTTGCTTTGAAACAAGGGTGGGTAATTGGAAAGTAATATTGTTCTATATACTCCGATTTGGATCAAATCTCAGTTCCTAATTCAGTTAGCATTGCGAAAATGATAAAGGCTACACAGCATAGTTCCTTATATTTGTATTTTATTATTTGGTTACTGTTACTATTAGTTAATAAAATTATTATGGAAAAAAAAGTGAAAATTTTATATGTTGATGATGAGGAAAACAACCTGATTTCTTTCAAAGCTACTTTCAGGACTCGTTTTGATACCTACATAGCTATTAGCGGAAGTGAGGCTCTGAAAATTTTAGCGAGTCAACAAATTCATGTGATAATAACTGATCAACGTATGCCAGAAATGACAGGAGTGCAGTTTTTAGAAAAAGTGATTGAACTATACCCGGACGCCATAAGGCTACTTTTAACAGGTTATGCAGATATTGAGGCGGTGATAGATGCTGTTAATAAAGGTAAAATTTTCCATTATTTAACCAAGCCCTGGAATGAAGACGAACTCGAAATTACAATAAACCGGGCTTATGATAAGTTTATTGAAAATTTGGAGCTACATGAAATGAATGAAAAATTAAATACCTCTAATAACCAGTTGGAGTTTTTACTTAGGCAACGGTTACTTTCGTAAAGTAAAATTTTATCATCCGAGTTCCATGCTTTCAACTTCCGCAATTAATTGTCTGAAAATTAATGTTGTTAGTGGTTTGCCTAATACCTTGATAACATTTTTAAAATTGCACATACGACTGATATCGTTGCTGTTTATGGTTGAAGACAGACCATAAATAATATATTTATTTTGAATGCTGTAAGGTAACTCTTGAAATTCTTCCATGAACTCAAATCCGTTCATAACGGGTAAACGGAAATCCAACAAAATAATGGTAGTTTCCTCCGTATAAAGTTCAGTATTTTCCCTTATTTGCCTTAATGCAACGCTTGCATCCAAATAGGTAGTAACTTTTGCGCTTTTGCTATTTTGTTCGATAATCCTTCTTGCAACAAAGCAGTCTAATTCGCTATCATCTATTATAATAAAAGCTAAATTCATGCTGTAAGTTAGATAGATGGAAGAATTACTTTAAAAGTTGTACCCTGATTCATTACAGAAGCTACTTCTATATGACCGTTTAACTTTAGCAAAGCAGTTTTAACGTTATACAAGCCAAAACCAGAACCAACATTATGTGTTGTGGCCCTGTAAAAAAGATTGAATATTTCGCCTATATGATTTCCCAAAATACCGATTCCTGAATCTTTAATTGAAATGGTTGCTAATCCGTTAGTGACATCAACACTTGCCTCAACCAACTTATCCGCCTTGTTTCCATCTTGATATTTAAAAGCGTTAGACAACAGGTTATTAATTATTAAATTTAAAAGAACTTTATCACTTCTGAAAGTTTCTTTTTGATTAATATTTGTATTAAACGATACGGTATCAACTTTAGCAACAACTCCGAAGATTCCAGCAAATTCCCTAAAAATTTCGTTAAAGTCAATTTCCTGTATGGTTAACTCCCCTCTTTGTAAAGAGTAATAATCATTCATATTGAGCACATACATATCAAGCTTTTTCAGAGACTTATCCATTAAAAAAAGCATTTCTTTGATCTCGTCGAGGTTAGTGATATCTTTTGCAATACCAATTGCTCCTAATAATCCTGAAATTGGCCCTCTTATGTCATGGCTAATGCTATACGCAAAGCGATTTAATTCATCATAAGCTGTTTGTAACTCAACATGCTTTTTCGAAAGCATGGAATTGGTTAAATAAAACTTATTAGCTTCTTCAATTGCAGAAAAAAGCTCAGACTCTTCCCAAGGCTTTTTAATGTACCTGAAAATATTACCCTTATTTATGGAATCTATAACAGATTCAACATCTGTATATGCGGTAATTAATATCCGAACTGGCAGAGGATGGCTATGGCGTATTATTTCAAAAAAATCTACACCTGTTTGCCCAGGCATACGCTGGTCACTAAAAACTATACGAATGTCGGGGTGGTCGTTTAAATGAGAAATTGCTTGCGGCACATCTATCGCAGTGTACACCTGATAATGAAATCTTAGCGTAGCTTTAAAACCCAACAAATTGTCTTGTTCATCATCAATGTACAAGATTTTAATTTTCTCCGTTATATTAGCCAAGATTATACGTTTTAATATACTGCATGTAGAACTACTTCAAATTCAGTACCACTATTACGGATTCGGGGTACTTTAGGTTTCTTTTATTTAATGAACAATGGTAATGTAACAATAAATTCTGCTCCTTCGCCCGGAGTACTCGTTATTTGTATTTGTCCGTTGTGCTTTTTTATAGCATTATATGAAATTGACATTCCTAAACCTGTACCTTCACCAACATCTTTAGTTGTGAAAAAAGGTTCAAATATTCTCTCTTTCGTTTTCTCATCCATACCGGTTCCATTATCTGCTATCGAGATAAATACATGGCCTTCATCGCTATATGTTTTGATATTTATTTTTCCGCCTGCACTTTCGCCAAACTTTTGATGTACGGCGTAACTGGCATTCGAAATTAAATTCAGAAACACCTGATTTAGTTTTCCGGCGTAACATTCTAACATGGGTAACCTGCCATATTCTTTAACAACATCTATTCGGTTGAGCAGGTTATTTGCAATAATTAAAGTTGATTCTAACCCTTCGTTAATATCTGCTTTAACTAAGTCATCCTGATCAAGTCTTGAGAAAACTCTAAGCCCCCTTACTATTTCTGCAGTTCTGTTAGCACCTTCTTTAATTCCTTTCAATAAGTGCTGTATCTCCATAGTGAGGTAATCGAAGTCCACCTCTTCTTTGTAGGCACTTATTTGCTTTTGCTTCTCCGCTGTTGTTAAATCAGATAACCCAACTTTTTCAATAGCAACAATGGCATCAATAACCATATCTATATCTCTGCTCAGAGGTTTGATGTTCCCGGTAACAAAGTTTATGGGATTGTTTATTTCGTGAGCAATACCGGCTGTAAGCTGACCAAGCGATGCCATTTTCTCAGCCTCTACTAACTGGCCTTGTGCTTGTTTTAAATCATGTAAAGTTTTGTTAAGCTCCTGGTTAGTTTTATTTAATTCGATTGTGCGTTCATTCACTTTAGTTTCCAGTATAACATTCTGCTCGCTTATTATACGATCATTTTCCTTTAAAGCATTTAATGCCTCCTCCTGCGACTTTTCTTTTTCTGCTTTGAATATATTAATCTTATCGGCCAGCGCAAACGATAGCATAACCGCTTCAATTGCCGACCCTATTAAGAGCGATGAACTGGTGAACTTATTATAGCTAATGATGTTGAAGTCCTTCAATACATAAACAATAACACATAATATAAAAACCGACCAAGCGATCAGGAAGAATTTGGCAGGACGAAAACCCTTAGATGCAATCATTACTGCCATCACTATAACATAAATTGCACTAAGCATGGCTGCCACTAAAACAAGCGCATAACTGGCATTAAATTGCCCTATTAAAGCCAGTGTAATTTCTATTGCATAAACCAGCCAAAAAGCATAAGATATTTTATGCAGCGTGGGTGTATAATATTTTGTTGATAAAAATTTCTTTGCGAACTCAATTGCGGCTACGCCAATTAATGCCGATGAGATATAAATGCTAAGATTGGCCGCTACCGGGCTACCGGGAAGTACAAACCTGAAGATGTAGCCTTCTAAACAGGCTTGGGTTAAGAGAACGATAAAAAGGTATAAAACGTAGTATAAATAATTTATATCCTTTACCGTTACATAAATGAACAGGTTGTATAGCAACATCACCATTATGATGCCTACATATATTCCAAACAATAAATCAGTAACCAGTGCGCTTGCAACTACATCTTCAAACTTTTCTATATAAATCGGTAAAACCAGCTGCTTGTAGCTCTTTATATGGAAATAAAATATGCTTGCCTGCCCTGATGTAATGCTAACAGGGTAGATATAATTCTGATGTAGGATCTGCCTGGACTTAAATAACCTGCCTTGCCCGCTATAATTTGATTTTACAAGCCGATTACCGCTTAATTGATAAAATTCGATACTATCAATCATGGGCTGAGTTATTTGGATGCCCAAATTACTGCTTGATGTATTATTTATCACCGTAACTCTTATCCAATATGAAAACGGTGTAATACCTAAGTTAGGATACTCATCCTTAGACTTCGTAAAACGGTTTGAATGAATAGCTTCATTCAGTGAAATGCTGGAATTCGTATCTGTCAGTATCTCAATATTATTTCCTAAGGCTATAAGTGAACCATTAAAAACAACCTTTTGCTGACCAATTACTTTCTGGCAAAAGCTACCGATAATGAAAATGAATAAACACAGTTTTAATTTACACATACCTTTTCCTTTTTCAGCATACTAATAGTCAGTATTTGATAGTTTCATTAAGAACAGTCTTTATATAGTATCATCAATGAAAAACAATTCGCTTTTATCCTTCCTTAAAGATTTTACGTTTTTCATTTGATCTGCAACAGCAACCTTCATTAAAAATATATCGTACCTTTCTTCTGCACCTACATTTATCGGAAACACTTTCAGAAAACGTTCCCTCAACAAAGACAATTTTTCTGCAGTTTGGATGGTAAGTTCAATACCGCTTCCGTGTACTAGCCGGTTAAAGAAAAACGCAGGCGAAAGCATTGGATGAACCGCAACCCCTTTTTGATTTGCCAATATCCAGGCACGCTGTACTGCTCTTCCTGCTTTAAGTAAATTCGATTGATCGAACTTAGGAATAGTTAATAAAACCATAGCAGACGCACTTTTAACGGATTTTACCGACATCTTCTTGAACGCGTTACCCTTGTTCCATTGAGATAACAGCTCCACAGCATTCCAGTCTCCTGCCACTTTAAATCCAGCTATTTCTCCCTGGCTAATATCTACAGAAGCTAATTCTACACCGTCCTTAGTTTTCAATGCTTCTTCTTTGTTCCATCTTATTTCGTGATAGAATTCTTCATGTCCAAGCTTATTTAGCAGCCTAACTTTATCACATTCCGCTATTATGTCCGAAAGCTCTTCCATTTGCAAATCATCTTCCGTGTAGTAAAGCTTAACACCATTATCCTGAACGACGTTCTTCATCTCAGTTAATACTGTAGGATCCAGCTTCAACTTATCTCCTATGCCTCTGTTAGTAGCTCTTGTAAATATTCCCTTAGCTAAACCAAGGTCGGTGGTATTAGCGGTATCCAATGGGCTAAAGCTTATTGTGGCAACTAATTCAGCGTTCCCGGGTAGTGGAAATATTTGTACATGATCCTGCAACGAAATTGCGGTAGCTTGCAAATGAATATTTTCTATAGCAGTGCCTAAAGACATCAAAGCACCCATTTCATAGTAATCACCCCATGACCATGACCTAAATTTATCATGAAACAACAGAAGAGTCCCTTTACTATAAAACCACTTCCAAGGTTGATTATTCCCGGCAGAAGGAGCAATAATTGCGGCATCTATTAACTTGTCAATTTCATATGTAGAAGGTTCGAAAGCGGATGGTAATATTGTTTTTAAATACTCACCCGCTATAGATCTTATAATAGACTCGTTCAAAGGCTGGTGTGGATTCTCTGAAGTTTGTGTTTCCTGATTACCAATTGGCTCATCTTTCACCAAATCTTCCATATCTACGTAGTACCTGCCCGATGAATGAAATTGATTTAACAGAATACGACGGCTAACATCGGTAGTAAGCGCACCACCGAGTGTAACCGAAGACGCCAGCTGAGGCCAGGTATTAATTGATTGCTCTACTTCAAGCATCGATGCTTTGAGCCTTGTTGATATGGTATCAGCACCAATCATTTTAAGTATGTAAGGAATTTTGTCCTCATTAGATAGGTCTTTAATACTTTCCGGGTTTAAACCGTCTGCTAAACCGTGTAAAACAGGTCGGTCTGGCTCCAGATCAAAACGCTCCACATCAAGCATCCCCTTATCATTAGTATCCATAATGACCGGTATTTGCAATTCCCTGGCCTTATACCGGCTTTTGATCTTAATATCCAAACCATCACAAACCTCCACTAAAAGATCCAAACGTCCGTCTTCTAAAAAAAACTGGTTTATATTCTCATCAGTTAGTCCGTCGTTGAATATTTTAATTTTTATAAATGGGTCCATTTCAGCTATTTCGCGGGCTACAATCACAGCTTTATTTAGCCCTAAATTATGAACCCCCGTACGGATACGATTCAAATTACTGAGTTCCGCCGTATCAAAATCAGCTATCCTTAGTTCACCAAAAACACGCTCCATAGCCATTGTAAGTGCTATAGATTGTCCAACGGATAATCCAATGATTCCTACTTTTTTTTTCCTTAATACATTTTGCTCTTCTCGTGTTATCTTGTACTGATTTCGATTGGTGCGAACTTCTATAAATTCTTCCTCATCCAGTAAATGAACCAGTCGCTTATTCCATGGATAATATACCCAAACCCCATATTCCTCTATATTTTGTCCGGCCAAGTAGGAGTTAATCAGCGCCGGATACTCATTTGGTTTGATCTTTACCGCAGGATTTTTACTTTTTATTAACTCCTGCAATTGACCGTATATCTCATTGTTAACAACGGTTATTTCATTATTCTTAAACAATGCTTCAAGGGTTGCTTTACCTTTCGCATCAGTTAATTTAATGATAGTTGGTTGGTAAGAATCAGGGAGATCTTTGTACCCGTTTAAGTATGCTGTGATATCGCTCATGGTGTTAAAAAGAATTATACGGAAAATTAGACTCGCGTGTTAGCAGCCGGAAGGTATATGCTATAAAAAACTGATTTCCTTTAAATCAACTTTGTCTTTAAGAAAATTTTTATTGGCTGATTCGATAGTTTCAGACAAGCTCCACTTATCCAGATTAGGTATCTTAAGTTCAAGATCTATCAGTATTTTCTTGTCTTTTAATTTATCAATTCTCAAATTATCAATTTGTTCCCTCATTTGAAGTATTGCAGCTTTGTCTTCATCCTGTGCCAGCGAGAGTTGAGAAACATCGTTTAAGATCATACAGGTGGCAATTAAATCCAGCTTGGGATAGTAGAATGTACCCTGATTGCCAATTTCTTCCACCAATACCATTCCTGAGTTAACAACCGGTTTAACGGTGTATGGAGCACACAGGGCAAATAAGGATTGCAAACCAATTTGACTACAAATGGCTATACCTGCACGTATTAGTAACGGACTACCTATTCCATAGCCTGCAAGGTCGGGTGAATTCCACAAGCCACAAACCTCTCCTGTTCCGGATTGAGCCATCTTCCAAACTAATTCATATATTTTAGGATCCATAGCACCGGTTGCTTCTTCAACAGGTAAAGGCTGAGTTCCACCGGCTACATGTACTCTTGCTCCGCCAAATATTCGTTTCCCATCTAACGATTCAACAACTATTACAAATGCGGCCGGATTATTTTGCCAATCATTTTTAGAAGAAGTAACCTTTGTTATACCTATGCTTGTCAACACGTTTGTATGGCCTTCAACAAACAGTCTGCATGTATCTGGTTCATCTACGGCTCGGAACGCCCTCAACTTTAAATGAGGGTTATTAATGTTTAATTCATCACTCATTGGTGGTATTAATACTTACGGTAAAACTACAACGATTTAGCGTTAATCTTTAATTAAGTGCACTTTCATTGCAAAGATTACGTTTATAGGCAAATAAATTATATATCTACATTGCTTAATAAATACACAAGTCCGGAAGGACGTATTGAGTGATTTAGGATTTAGTTTATCAAAAGGCTCAAAAACTAAATAACCTTATCTTAATATGGCATAATATCTATATGACCGGACTTCACACTAATCTTCAAAATCTGGGAGATAATTAACTAAAATAGGTATCCTTTTAGGTATCATAAACATTGAGTAACTATGGGTTATTTCGAGTCTGGATGGAAACTAAAAAGCCATGTAAATCAGTTATTTACATAGCTTTTAGTATTGATTGATACTTTATGATTTGGTACCAGCTGTACCAGAACCTTAATAACAGGGACCGTAGTCTGGGCTACATTCTTACGTGTGTCGCCTGACCTCTTACGCCTACCAAAATTAAACTTGACGAGTAGCTAAATTGATTTGTTATCAATAGGTTTTTTTGAGGTTAAAGGAAATGGAGAAATAACAATTACTTCAACTTCCTTCACTCATTTTTGAAACTTTAAAGAAACCAAGTAAATATATAACCTGTTATACATCACTTATATATTGTGTGACTGGTTATACATTTTATGATTAAAAATGACTTTTTATCCGAGATTAGATATGCTGGGTTAACCAGCCGGCTGAAAAGGCTTAGTGACTTGCTTTTATATAGCACTAAGGATTTCTATTAGTCTGTAGAAAATAGATATTGAACCTAACTGGCACCTTGTTTTTCTACTGCTAAAAGCATTAAATATTACAGATATATCAGGACATCGATAAACTTATAATTCTTTTGTAGAACATAATCAGAGGGGGTTCACCTGTAAACTTTTTGATATTGATTAAATGATGCGTTATTTAAGAATTCGATCTTTTTCATCAATGGCCAGGTCATTTATGCTAGCGAAGCGTTTTTCCATTAACCCGCATTTATCAAATTCCCAAAGTTCATTCCCAAAGCTACGAAACCATTGTCCTTGATGGTCATACCATTCATATTCAAAGCTAACTGCTATACGGTTGTCAGTAAATGCCCAAAGTTGTTTTTTAAGCTTGTAACCAAGTTCATTCTTCCATTTGTTTGCTAAAAATACTCTTACTGCCTCACGGCCAGAAATAAATTCAGACCGATTGCGCCATTCTGTATTAAGGGAGTAAGCCATGCATACTACTTCAGGATTGCGGCTATTCCATGCGCGCTCTGCAAGCATAACTTTCTTCACCGCAGAATCGTAGCTAAACGGTGGTACCGGGTTTTTAATTTCCATTATTTTATTTGATTTATATGATATTTATAAAAAGCTCAGCTTATACTGGGCTTGCTTTGATCATTGTAATTCTATTTCCAAAAGCGCTCTGCCGGCCCTGTAAACTGCTCATAACCTTTCCCTTCAACATGCTAACTCTAATTACAAATCATTCACACTTAGGCAGTATTGCACCAAAAAGTCTTATTTTGGAAGGGTGGAAAGAAACTTCAGTATTTCATTTCCTATTTCCTGTCCATGGGTTTCTAACGCAAAGTGCCCAGTGTCATAAAATTTTACTATTGCGTCAGAAATATCTCTTTTATAGGCCTCAGCCCCGATAGGGAGAAAAAATGGATCTTTATTTCCCCATACAGCGAGCAATTTTGGTTTGTTGGTTCTAAAATACTTTTGAAACGATGGGTACAGATCTACATTTGTTTTATAGTCTTTTAACAGGTCAAGCTGAATCTCTGCAGATTCTGGCCTATCTAGAAAATACTGATCTAAAATATAAGCTTCAGGGGCTACAAGCGATGTATCGGTAACACCAGTGAAGTACTGGAATTTCGTTCCCTCTTTGCTATAAAAGGTTCGTAGCGCATCTCTATTTTCTTGGGTGTCATTTTCCCAATATTTCTGAATGGGATTCCAGCCCGTACTTAGTCCCTCTACATAAGCATTGCCATTCTGTGAAATAATCCCCGTAATTTTCTCCGGGTTCGCAAGTGCCAAACGAAATCCGGTTGGCGCACCATAATCAAATACATAAATCGCAAACCTTTTTAAACCTAGTTCATCTATAAAATTTTGCATTGTTTTAGCCAGGTTTTCAAATGTATAGGTATAGGTTTTACGATCTGGCAAATCAGTATTTCCAAATCCCGGAAGATCTGGTGCTATGATGTGATATTTTTTGTTTAACAACGGTATCAGATTGCGAAACATATGTGATGATGTTGGGTAACCATGCAACAATAATATTGTGGGTGCTCCTGCTGGGCCCGACTCTCTATAAAATACGCCAAGTCCGTTTACATTTACCTTACGGTGATGAACAACCCCAACTTCTAAAGCCGGACTTGTTTTAACTGTGTTTGATTGTGCCATAATTTCTATTCTCCCTAATAAGCCAGTCATGATTATTGTGAAGGCTATTTTTAGTTTTTTCATTTTTCTTATTCGTTTATTCAAAAGTAAACTTGATATTTGATCTTTAAAAATGATTTATAGAGATACCATGTATCTTAATTTAAGATTTATGAATACAAACGACCTTAATTTATTTGAAGCTGTGGCGCATTATGGAAGTTTCACAAAGGCTGCTGAAGCAATGTTTACAGTTCAATCAAATGTAACTACCCGTATAAAAAACCTGGAAGAGGAGTTTGGTGCACTGCTTTTTACCAGAAACAACCGCAAGGTCGAATTAACTCCTGAAGGCGAAAAACTTATTCACTATACCAAGCAATTCAACCATATTTTTGATGAGGCGAAAAGGTCGATTAGGAAAAGTGACATCGTTAAGGGCCAGATTAAAATTGGATTTTTAGAAACCATGATGACCCTAAGAGGGCCTGAACTTGTTAATGAACTTGCCTCAAAATTTCCTTTTGTTGATTTAGATTTTAGATCCGCGATGAGCGCCAGCTTAATTAGTGATGTGTTGAGTTATAAACTAGATGCAGCATTTGTTCCTGCTCCTCTTGACATTCCTGAGCTTGAACAAATTAAAATAAAGGATGAACAGGTGGTGATTGTAGCTCCAGCAGATTGTGACGACCTGGACATTTTACTTAAAAAAAATCCGCTTAAAACTATAGTTTTCGATCAAGGTTGCGTTTTTAGAGCTAAACTCGACTCTTGGCTTGTAAGCAGAGGTATTATCCAATATCATAAAACAGTAATGAATTCCATTGAAGGCGTTGTAAATTTTATTGAATCCGGTATTGGATTTAGTGTTATGCCAGAAGAAATCATAAGTACGTTTTATGGCAATAGAAATATAAAAACATTTCATCTGCCAAAGGAATTGGGCCTTATGACAACGATTTTGGTTTATAGAAAAGATGTGCCACTTTCCCCTGCTTTAAAAGCTTTTATTAGCATAAGTGCGGAACAAGAAGTAACAATATAAATTTCACATTAGAGTATAACTGAGGAAATAAGTATAAAACAACCGCAGTGTTTTGAATATCCGGTTTATTTGACATCGTCAGACGCTGATATGGATTCTTTTCAAGATAATATCAAGTTTGGTGTATTCACCAGCTGGAAAGCGTGCTATAGATTATGGGGAATATCCGCTTTGCCGATCAATTGGAGAAATTAACCTTCAATGCTTTACCCGCTCAAACATCATACGATTTTGTTACTCATCAGTATTTTAGCAGGCCAACCAGGTGCTTGCAATCAGAAAGACAAGAAGCTTTAAGGTAAACCATCATGGTAATGACCGTTGCTAATCCAAGTTTTTACCTACCGGTATAGAGTAAGAAAAAATTGAAATTTATGGATTGATAATTTATTAGTTGCGCTTTGTTGATGCGAGGTTTATTTATCTATTGGAGCAAATGATACGAAAATCACAATAAGACCGGATAGCATACACAATATAATTCCTACCCAATCAACCCTCTTTCGCATCACACTGTAATAATCGTTTTCCTCACCATCCTTACCGTATGCCCATATACTTAATCGACGCCATAAATATGCTACTGAAAACATAGCTAAACCTGAAAAAAACTTTACCCAATCCATTTTTAGAATGCTAAAATAGCATAAAAAACCTTTAGCATTACTCATGCACTAACGGTAGTTTTTAATTCACAATCCAAGGTTTTCTTTCCAGTTACAAAGTACAAATCCATATTTCGTGGATTGAAGGAGGAAAGAGAAGAATAGAATTATTCTGCAAAGTTACGCTCATAGCTGCTGTAGCGTGCAAGAGCTTGCCGGCATAAACGCTCAATCCAACCCCACAGCCCATTTATTCCTTTTCCATCTTGCACTTGATTGCTATAAGCGTGTAAGGGCATCATAATTCTTTTATTCACTTAATCTCAACAATCATGGTTAAAAACTACAAAACAAAGACTTCCGAACTAACTATCAGCATTACAAGCTACATTTGTACGACTGCAAACCGTGCCATAAGTGTGCCAAATCATATAATAAAACAACCCATATTAACTAAAGAGAACATGAAATAACTTAAAGGAAACCCACTAACAAAGTCAATTACCAATTAACAAAAGTAGAAACCTGCACTGAGCATGTAAATAGAGCATAAAGCATAAAAAAAGCCCCTTAGAATTAACTAAGGAGCTTTTGAGGCTGTGGTATCAGCTGGGATCGAACCAGCGACACAAGGATTTTCAGTCCTTTGCTCTACCGACTGAGCTATGATACCGCCCTTTTGGGATTGCAAATGTAGACAGTTTTTTTGTTTATGGAAATTATTTTTGAAAAAAATTGAACAATTTTTTAGCTCTCCACAGCTTATTCTGGCTAATTGTCTGATAGCAAGACAAATAACGCAGTGTCTATCTTTACTATTTATTTTAATGAACTTTCAAATAATTTAAATTGGTTAATAAACTATCTAATTGTTCTGCTTCCAGCCCTCTTACAGGTATTTTAATACTGGTACTCATCGAATCTACATTACCCTTAGGGTCGTTGTAGGTTTGCACAATTACATCATCTCCCATTGTTTTAAGGCATATAGTGCCTCTAACGTTAGTTCCCGTATAATCCATATTTTTAAAACGGCGTAAATTAAAAGAGTAATACTCCTGCCTGCCACTCTGATAGGTTTTCTTAAACCTGATGAATGCATCAGGTGTTAAGGCCAGGTCCCATTTCTTAAGCTTGGGGTCAACCATGGCATCAAACGATTGTAGCAGGCATTTGCTGGCCCATAGCAGTGACTCCTGCTTATCGGCATACCAATTGAAGCCGTAACTCAGCAGGCTCACAGCTAATACCATTACCATTGAACACCGCACGGTTACTTTAACAAAACTTGATTTCAACATGACAACAAAACTTACATTCCGAAGTTACAAATTTGATACCTTTGTGTATGCAATTTTCTGAAAATTCAAGAGTATGGATCTACCAGTCGAACAGGGAGTTATCAGCAGACCAAAGCGTGCAGCTGCAAAACCAGCTTAACGCCTTTGCTCAAAACTGGACGGCGCATAATAATCAACTCAAAGCAACTGCCATTATACAGTACAATCGCTTCATTATATTAGTGGTTGACGAAAACCAGGCGGGTGCCAGTGGCTGCTCCATTGATAAATCGGTGAGGTTTATGAAAGAATTGGAAAATGAATATCAGATCAATTTATTCGACAGGTTTAACCTGGCTTACCGTAATGGTGACAGAATCGTGTCGGTATCGCGCAATGAATTTGAGGAACTCATTAAAGCAGGTACAATTACCGAGGATAGCATTGTATTTAATAACCTGGTACAAACCCTGGCAGAACTGCAAACTAAATGGGAAGTACCCTTAAAGGAGAGCTGGCATATGCAGCTTTTTGGTAGTTTATTGGTGAATTAAGCAGCATTATTAAATAAGAAAGCCGGTTACATTAAAACGTAACCGGCTTTCTTATTACCAAATTATTAAGCTTGACCACCAGCTCCTGATTTGTGCTGTCAACATACCATTTCATAAGAGAATAAATGTATTTCGATGGTCAACGAGCAATTTGGATGGCGGTAATATTCACACCTGAAATAACAATAAACAAACATCAACCTCCAACCCTGCTTTTAAAGGCAGGCAACCACAGCGCTCATGAACTAAGCAATATAACTTTCCAGTATTTTAAATCCCTTAGAAGTGCTTATTTTAACCTCATTGACACTGTTAGGTACCAGCAGACACTCTCCCATTTTTACCGGGTAACTTTCGCCATTGTAAGAAAGTTCATAACTACCTTCCAGGCAAACATGAATTACAAACGAATCTAAAGCTGAATAGTCTTTGCTTAATCCTTCAGTGTAATCTAACACATTGGTTGTAAAGTATGTGCAGCTTACTAAATGTACATCCTCATTTTTTTGAGGGGTATAATCGGTGCGATAGCTAGGATATTTTTTATAGTCGATGGCAGCTAAAGCTTCTTCAGTATGCAGTTCACGTTTATTGCCTTTATCGTCAACCCGGTCGAAGTCGTAAATACGGTAGGTAATATCAGAGGTTTGCTGTATTTCGGCTATCAGCAAACCTTTACCAATGGTATGCACACGACCGGCAGGTAAAAAAAACACGTCGCCTGCTTTAACATCTTCGCGGTTCAAAATATCAGTCAGATGGCCGCTGTTCAGCTTGTCCACATAAATCTGCTCATTTACTTCTTCACTAAAGCCGGCTATCAGGCTCGAACCCGGATCAGCTTCTATCACGTACCACATTTCGGTTTTACCAAATGAATTATGACGTTTCTTGGCCAGTTCGTCGTTAGGATGTACCTGTATAGACAAATCTTCGTTAGCATCAATAAACTTTACCAGCAGTGGAAAGATGTTGCCAAAACGCCCGTAAACAGCTTTACCTACTAATTCGTCTTTGTATTGCTCCAATAAATCGGCTAACGATTGACCTTCCAGCGCACCGCCATCAACCACTGATACATCTGACTTTACGCCCGATATTTCCCATGTTTCGCCACAATTAGGCAGGTCGCCAAAATCTTTATGCAAATAGGTGTTAATCTTATGACCGCCCCATATTTTATCTTTATAAATGGTTTTGAATTTTAAAGGATACAGTGTTGTTGACATGTTTATTCGATATTATGTAAAGCTAAGTTATGATTAATATAACACATACAAAAAAAGCGCATTCTTGTTAGGAATGCGCTTATAACTTTGATTGAAAGATAATATTACTTACCTAATTTTGCTTTCAGGTTTTCGTCAATTGCTTCCAAAAATTCTTCGGTGTATAAGTAATCCACACCATGCTCAACCTTGGCTTTAGCAGTAATAGCTAAATCTTTGGTCATTTTACCGCTTTCTACAGTTTCAATACAAACTTGCTCTAAAGCGTGGCAAAAATCAATCAGCTCCTGGTTACCATCTAGTTTACCACGGAACTCTAAACCACGGGTCCAGGCAAAAATAGAGGCAATTGGGTTAGTTGACGTAGGGCGACCGGCCTGGTGCTCGCGGTAGTGACGGGTCACTGTACCGTGTGCTGCTTCAGCTTCCATTACAGTACCATCCGGAGTAATCAAGGTAGAGGTCATTAAACCTAATGAACCAAAACCTTGTGCTACAGTGTCCGACTGAACGTCGCCATCATAGTTTTTACAAGCCCAAACAAAGTTACCGTTCCATTTTAAGGCCGATGCAACCATGTCGTCAATCAGGCGGTGTTCGTAAACAATGCCAGCTTCGGTGAATTTAGCTTTGTAATCTGCCTGATAGATTTCTTCAAAAATATCTTTGAAACGACCATCATATTTTTTAAGGATGGTGTTTTTGGTTGACAGGTATAAAGGCCAGCCTTTCATTAAAGCCTGGTTAAAACAAGCATGTGCAAAACCGCGGATAGACTCGTCGGTATTGTACATGGCCATAGCCACACCATCGCTCTTAAAGTTAAATACTTCAAAAGATTGTACATCACTGCCATCTTCGGGAGTGAAAGTAATGGTTAATTTACCTTTTCCTTTGGTTACAAAATCGGTAGCGCGGTACTGATCGCCAAACGCGTGACGGCCAATGCAAATTGGTGCTGTCCAGTTTGGCACCAAACGAGGTACATTATTCATTAAAATAGGCTCACGAAAAACCGTACCATCTAAAATGTTACGGATTGTACCATTTGGCGATTTCCACATTTGTTTAAGGCCAAATTCTTTTACGCGTTCTTCATCGGGCGTAATGGTAGCACATTTAACACCTACACCATATTGCTTAATAGCATTGGCGGCATCAATAGTTACCTGATCGTTAGTTTCGTCGCGGTACTCTATACCCAAATCGTAATACTTCAGGTCAACATCCAGGTAAGGAAGAATTAATTTGTCTTTGATAAATTGCCAGATGATGCGGGTCATCTCATCGCCATCCAGTTCAACTACCGGATTTTCTACTTTAATTTTTGACATATCGGGTTTGTTGTAGTTCTTTTTTATTAAAATCGTTCAAATATATACATTTTGCCTATAGCCGAATTATTTTATAACTTAAAGTTTGTTTAAACGTAGTAATCAAAAATTGGTGGCCTTTAAATAAAATACTACTTTTAAGGCGAAAGATATAATGAAAAAGATTTACGGCGTATTCATACTAACCCTGCTGCTGTTTTCGGGCTGCAAACAAGACGAGGCCATTATTCCCTCTACCCTTCAAAATACCAACCTTTTAGGTAAATGGTATTTAAAGCAATTGGAAATCATACCGGTTGATGACCCTTCGCTATCTACCACTATAGAAGATTTTACCGATAAAGATTTTTTTGAATTTAAAACCGGTAATGCGGCAACTTACTCGTCCACTTTATATGCCAGGGTATTTGAGGGTTATTATTCCGCTAATTCGTTAACCAATCCGCAAACTTTGAGTTTTAAAAGCGGCGACCTGCTTTTAAAGTATAATATAGACAGTTTAGACCCGCTGAGCGAATTGGTGGTATACGAAACCGTGACCACCAAAGAAGCAGGTATAACCACTTCTGTAAGGTATCAATACACTTATAACCGTTTACCGTAATCATGAAAAAGCTAATTCTCACTTTAAGTATTTGCTTTACGGTTATGCTGGCCAAAGCGCAGTTAGGTTACAACTATGCACAGTACGATTTGGGTGTTGCGGCCGCATTAAACTACGCCTATACCGATGCAGAAACCGTTAAAGGCACACCTGCCGTTCATTTAAATTTCACTTACAACCACACTCCGTTTTTAAACTACATAGCCGAGGTGCAAATTGGCCGGTTGGCCGGTGGCGATTCATTGCTCACCTTATCGGGCAGGCAGTTTAAAAACAATTACACTGCTGTTAGTTTCAGGGGACAGATACAAGCCGGTGAATTTATTGATTATGAAAACCGTACCATTTTTAATGCGCTTAAAAATATTTATTTGAGTGCAGGCATAGGTGTTATGTACAATAACATGTCCGAAATTAATCGTACATCGTTATACATCCCCGATTTTACATCGCCCGGGCGTAATACCAGCAGCGAAGTGTTTATACCGATGAAATTAGGCTACGAATTTAAAGTTTTCAATAGCTACGACGAACCATCTATGAAAGTAGACTTGGGCTACCAATACAATTATGTACTGGGCGACCAGTTAGATGGGATAAAGGCCGGCGTACGCAAGGACATGTATATGCAATTTGTGGTGGGCATTAAATTTGCCATAGGCGGCTTCACGTCATATCGTAAAGCAATTACGAAGTAAAACCCCTCATAAACCCTCCACAGGAGGTAGGGCTTCAAAACGAATAGCTTAGTTTTAAAGTCTCCCCTCCCGGGAGAAGATTTAGAGGGGCTCCTCCAAGGCAGAGTTTGGGAGGGGCTTCTTTTCTTTATATTCATTTCCTTAAAACTTTGGCCCGAATTTTTCTGTTGTGTTTATACTAAAGTTTTAACCCTATGAAAAACGACGATACCTTTTATCCCGGTTTCAATGATGAAAACCTGGATAGAGACAAAAAGTTAAAAGACGATTTGGATAGTGAAACCAGTGCTCACGATTTAAAGTACGATCCAGAAAAAGATAGTTATGAAATTGAAATAGCAAGCGACGATCCTGATTATGATCCGCCTGCATTGTTTGAAACCGCAGCCCCCGGCGGCAGTGATTTCAATTCAGATTATGACGAGGCTAACCCTTACGATACCTTAGGCGAGTACGACAAGAATCGCTCGTTAGAAACTGATGTGGAAGGCTTAGGCATGCACATTGACGATGGCAAAATTGTAGAGCTTGACGCGGTTGACGAGGCACTTTCTCATACGCCCGAAGATGACCGTGATGACTTGGACGAAGAAGGCTATCCTAAAGATGATTCGGACATAGCCGGTGAAGATGAGGATGACGAATATTTGAAATAACCTCACCCCTGTCCTCTCCAAAGGAGAGGGAGGAATATTACCCTTTTTTATATAAGAACCCTCCCCTTCGGGGAGGGTTGGGAGGGGTTCTTAATCAAATTCCAGGTTAAACCGCTTTTTTAGTTCTATTAACTGCGGGTTCTTAGCCGCCATGTGCTGAAACTTTTCTATAGAAGTGTAAGGCTTCCTGACCACCGTTTGCTCATCTATACGGGTACTCACTTCCACATCAAAATTACGTAGAGTGGTACGCAAGTGATTCATTAATCCCGGCTTTTCATCTCTGAAAACTGTTTCCTGTGTACGGTTGCTTACTATGATCTCATAATTAGCAGGCTTTAACATTACTGGTGCATTAGCAGTAAGTATAGTAACTAGTGTAGCCTTCCCATCAGCCTTTACTTTTGCTGCATAATCGTTCCAGCATTTTAAAAAAGCATCAGCAGTAAATTCTTCCTTATCTGTTCCGTATACGTACGGATCTTCCTCTTCTTCGATGGTTAAGTTACCTACGCTGCCACCCTTTAAAGACGGACTTGCAGATGGCATACTGAGTAACGAAGCCGGTTTATGATTAACCGCTTCATGCATGATCGGTTCCGGCTTTTTAACTGCCACCGGTTGCGGCGATGCAGATGGCAAAGCCTCGGTGACGTGTTTAACCTCAGGCGGAGTTTCTACCTTTATTAATGAAGGCGTTGCCAATAGCGATGGTGTAGCCGCCGGGTAAGCAGGCTTAGGTTCATTAACCACAGCTTGTGGCTGTGGTATAGCAGGTATTGTTGTAACTACTTTTGGTACTTCTACCGTTATTGCCGGCTGTACCGGTTTTACAGCCTCATTAACCTGCGCTACGCCTGGATTAGAGTTTTTTTTTAAAGCCTCACCTGCTGGTGAAGCCTGTAACGCCGGTGCGCTGGCAGCGGTAAATACCGACTGCAGGTGACATATTTTCAACAGGGCAAGCTCTACCTGCAACCGCTGGTTCTTACTCAAGCGATAGTTAAGATCGCACTGGTTGGCAATATTCATGGCCGATAGCAGGAACGATGCTGATGACTGCTGCGATTGCTGCAGGTATTTGTTACGGATACCGTCGCTTACTTCCAAAAGCTTCAATGTGGCAGCATCCTTAGCCACCAGTAAATTACGCAGGTGACCTGATAGGCCGGTTATAAAATGGCTCCCATCAAATCCATGCGATAGAATTTCATCGAACAGCAACATGGTTTTCGTAGTATCTTCTCCAAGCAAGCTATCGGTTACGTTAAAATAATAATCGTAATCTAAAATGTTCAGGTTATCAATTACAGAACGGTAAGTTACCTGTCCACCCGAAAAACTTACAATTTGATCGAACATCGATAGCGCATCCCTCAAACCACCATCCGCTTTTTGAGCAATAATGTGCAAGCCATCAGGCTCATAAGAAATATTTTCCTTTTGCGCTATAGAAGCCAGGTGATTAGCCATATCATCCACACGGATGCGGTTGAAATCATAGATCTGGCAGCGCGAAAGTATAGTAGGCAGTATTTTATGCTTTTCGGTAGTGGCCAATATAAAAATGGCATAGTTAGGCGGTTCTTCCAGCGTTTTCAGGAAGGCGTTGAAGGCCGCCTGCGAGAGCATGTGCACCTCATCAATAATATACACCTTATAACGGCCGGCCTGTGGCGGTATACGCACCTGCTCTATCAGGCTGCGAATATCATCAACAGAGTTATTGGATGCCGCATCCAACTCATGTACATTAAAAGAATTACCGTTTTGAAATGCTTTGCACGAATCGCACTCACTACACGCCTCGCCACTGGGCTGCAAATTGGTGCAGTTAATGGTTTTGGCCAGTATACGGGCACAAGTTGTTTTACCTACTCCACGCGGTCCGCAAAATAAAAATGCCTGCGCCAGTTGACTATTCTTAATTGAGTTTTTCAGCGTGTTGGTCACATGTTGCTGACCTACAACGCTTTCAAAAGTAACCGGGCGGTATTTACGAGCCGAAACTATAAAATTATCCACAGCACTAAGGTAGGCATAAAAGGATAAATTTAAAAGGCAGAAAGGTGAATGTTACCAACAGGTGATGAGTTGTACCTTGTGCTATTTTCCAATAATGCGTACTTTTACTGTACAATTCTATAGTTATGCAATTTTCAGATCTTGATCTATCTAAAAGCTATACCTATGCCGACTACCTGAAATGGCAGTTTGAGGAGCGGCTAGAATTAATTAAAGGGAAGATTTTCAAAATAAGTCCCGCACCAAGCTCGCTTCATCAGCGCATATCGGGTATTGTTAATAATGAAATTTATAATTTTTTAAAGGGTAAACCCTGCCAGGTATATTCAGCACCATTCGATGTACGCTTTACCCTAAATGTAAATGACGCTCAAGTTATTACAGTAGTACAACCTGATGTTTGCGTTATTTGCGATCCTGCAAAGATTGATGAACGCGGTGCCACCGCTGCCCCTGATATTGTAGTAGAAATTCTATCACCAGGCAACAATAAAAAAGAACTGCAAAATAAATATGAGGTTTACGAAGAGGCCGGCGTATTAGAATACTGGATCTTACATCCATCCGAGAAGACATTTTTGAAGTACACTTTAGTTAATGGTATTTACCAGGCTTCCCGGCTATTAACCATTGGCGATGAGGTTAAAACACCTATTTTGCCTGGTTTTGCATTGAATTTGGATGAAGTATTTGCAGACAACCAATAAACCATTCACACGCTCAACTATTTATCTTAACCGGGTATTGCATTTTTGCAAGACTTTTCCTACATTTGCGTCCCCGTTTGCACGGGCAATACAAATTAACAAAAGTATAAAATGCAACAGTACGAAACCGTAATCATTCTAACCCCGTTGTTATCTGATGAGGTTGCTAAAGAGGTAATTGCCAAATTTAGCAAGCTTTTAACAGATAACGGAGCCGAAATTGTTCAAGAGGACAGTTGGGGTTTGAGAAAATTAGCGTATCCTATCCAAAAAAAATCAACAGGATACTACCACCTCACCGAATACCGTGCTCCAGGTGAATTAATTAACAAACTGGAAGTTGAATTCCGTCGTGACGAGCGTGTTATGCGTTTCTTAACTATTTCTCTGGACAAACATGCACTTGCATACAACGAGAAAAAACGTAGCGGTGCTTTCAACAAAAAACCTAAAACCGAGGAGGCAGCTTAATTATGGCAAACGATCAAATTCAATACGTTACCGCTCCTAAAGTGGACGATAACCGTAAAAAATACTGCCGTTTCAAAAAGAACGGTATCAAATACATCGATTACAAAGACGGTAACTTTTTATTAAAGTTCATTAACGATCAGGGTAAATTATTACCACGCCGTTTAACCGGTACTTCGTTAAAATTTCAGCGTAAAGTGGCTCAGGCAGTTAAACGTGCCCGTCACATTGGTTTGTTACCTTACGTTACTGACTCGTTAAAATAATATAGGAGGTTAATAAAATGGACATTATATTAAAACAAGACGTTAAAAACCTCGGCGAGAAAGATGACGTAGTAAAAGTTAAAGCCGGTTACGGTCGTAACTTTTTAATTCCTAAAGGTTTTGGTCAGTTGGCTACCCCATCGGCCCGTAAAGTTTTAGCTGAAAACTTGAAACAAGCTCAGTTTAAACAAGACAAAATTCGCAAGGATGCCGACCAAGTGGCTACCCGTTTAGAAGGTGTTAAACTTACTATCGGTGCTAAAGCCGGCGAAAGCGGTAAAATTTTCGGTGCTATCAACACTATCCAAGTTGCTGATGCATTGAAAAAACAAGGCTTCGAGGTTGATCGTCGTCGTATCACTTTCAACGAAGAGCCTAAGTTTACCGGTGAGTACACCGCTATCTTAAACTTACATAAAGAAGTTAAAGTTCAGGTACCTTTCGAAGTAGTAGCTGAGTAATTTTCAAATTCGAATTCGAAGTATCAATTCCGAATTTGAAAGAAATATAATTTATAAAAAGGTGTTTGGTTTAGGCTGAACACCTTTTTTGTTTTTACTATTTTTACAGCATGAGAGGAATTGGCAAGCTCATTTGGCGCTTTGTTAGGATATTTGTTTTCGCGTTTATAGCAATCTCCATTTTGTGGGTACTGCTGTACAAGGTCGTTAATCCACCGGTTACCTGGCTCATGATCAGTCGTGGTTTTGAACGTAAGTCCGACGGTAAAACCTGGAAGATAGATAAGCACTGGAAAGACTTTGATGAAATTTCCATTAATATGAAAAAAGCCGCTGTCGCCGGGGAAGATCAGTCTTTTTTAGAGCACAATGGTTTTGATTTCAAGGCTATTGAACGCGCTATAAAAAAGAACCAGAACAGTAAAAAGATTATAGGCGGCAGTACCATATCACAGCAAACAGCTAAAAACGTTTTTTTGTGGCAGGGCCGTTCCTGGTTGCGTAAGGGCCTGGAAGCTTATTTTACCCTGCTTATAGAAACGTTGTGGAGCAAGCAACGTATTATGGAAGTTTACCTTAATGTGATTGAAATGGGCGATGGCATTTACGGTGCCGAAGCTGCCGCACAAAATTATTTTCATAAACCGGCCGCTAACCTAACCCGCCGCGAAGCAGCTGCCATTGCGGCCATATTCCCAAGCCCATTGAAGCGCTCGGCGGTTAACCCAACCAAGTTTATAAGGCACAGGCGGTATTTGATCATGAAAAATATGAGAAGATTAGGACCGTTGGACTTTTAGAAATGGATAGTCACTACATGCTTGTCATTTCGAGTAATAAAAAGAGATCTTTTCAATGCAACAAGTGGTCAACCTAACATTCGAAAAAATCTCTCACTATCGTTCGAGATGACAACATTTCTAAATGTTTTCAAAATCTACCGTTCACCGATAATTTCCTACCATTCGCCGAAAATACCTTTAAATATGTGCGCTTCTACCCTACTTTTAGGGCATGGCAAAACAACCTATTATCACCGTTACTAACCTGGTAAAACAGTACGCCGATTTTACCGCCGTTAAGGGCATCAGCTTTGAGGTGTACGAGGGCGAAATCTTCGGTTTGCTTGGCCCTAATGGTGCCGGCAAAACCACTACACTCGAAATTATTGAAACCTTACGCGCTAAAACATCGGGCAATGTAATGGTAGATGGTTTCAACATCGACAGCCAGGCCAACCAAATTAAGCAACGCATTGGCGTACAACTGCAGGCCGCAGGCTACTATGCAAATTTAAACCTTACCGAACTGCTTGAACTATTTGCCGGCTTATATGGCAATAACATTAAGCCCATGGAAATGCTGGAAAAAGTAGCATTAACTGATAAGGCAAAAGCTAAGTTCAAAGACCTTTCGGGCGGACAAAAACAGCGTTTTTCCATCGCCACAACTCTCATTAATAATCCCCGCATTATATTTTTAGATGAGCCTACCACCGGCTTGGACCCGCAGGCTCGCCGTAACCTTTGGGAACTCATCAGGCAAATTCGCAGCACAGGTACTACCATTGTAATTACCACACACTATATGGATGAAGCTGAAGAACTGTGCGACCGCGTAGCCTTCATAGACGGCGGCCACGTAATAGGCATTAACACCCCCGATAGTTTTATTGACGAATTGGTTGCCACAGGCTTCGAGCGCAAAAAACAGGTAAAGCAAGCTAACCTCGAAGATGTGTTCATTAATTTGACGGGTAAGGAATGGCGGGAGTAAAACACTCAACCCCTCCCAACCCTCTCCAAAGGGGAGGGCTATAAATCAAACTTCAAATTTTATCACCATAAAAAAATGCCCCTAAAACTCCCTCTCCTTTGGAGAGGGCTGGGGAGAGGTACCATGAACACTTCATCATACAGTAATACCCGCGCAACACTGGCTATTGCCAAAGCCAGTTTACGCTCCATATTCCGCAGCCCGTCGGCTGTAGTGTTTAGTTTATTATTTCCTTTAATATTTATTGTGGTATTTGCCAATATAGGTGGCGGCGCGGTTACGGTTGATGTGGGTTTAGCTAAAAATGCTGACACCATAAATCCTATCTATCAAATACTGAAAAACTATAAGGTAGTAAACCTGGTAACAAATTTAACCCAAGCCGATATGGATAAAAACCTATCCAAAGGCAGCTTGGATGCCATAATCAACATTAAAAAGAACAACGGACTACCAACTTACCTTATTGATGTAAAATTCACCAATGCTTCACAGGAAAAAGGCAACATGTTCCGCTCAATGTTGAATAGTTTACTGTACCAGTTTAATAACAAAGGGAGCACAACCAACCAGCCTAAAATGGCAGAATTTAAAGAAACCACCGTTAAGGGGCGCGAGTATAAATACATTGATTTTATATTACCGGGCCAATTAGGCTTCTCTTTGTTGAGCACCGGCGTGTTTGGCACCGCATTCGTATTTCTAAGTTTGCGCCAAACGCTGGTCATCAAACGCTTTTTTGCTACGCCGGTTAGGCGCTACAGCATAGTTTTAGGCGAAATGCTGGCACGCGTAGCATTTGGATTACTGGGAGCACTAGTTATAATCATGATAGGGCATTACGCGTTTGGATTTACCCTGGTGAGCGGCGTTGTAACCGTATTGAACATGATTGTACTTTCATTTATAGGGTTGATTGTATTTATGGGTTTCGGCTTTATTATATCGGGCCTGGCTAAGAATGAGAGCAGCATACCTCCTCTATCTAACATTATAACTTTACCTCAATTTCTACTGTCGGGCACGTTTTTTTCTACCAGTGCCTTTCCTAAATGGTTGCAGCCTATTAGTAATGCCTTGCCGCTTACACACCTCAACAATGCTATGCGTAAGGTAGCCTTTGAAGGGGCGGGTTTAGGTGATGTTACTCACCAATTACTCATCTTGTTAACTTGGGGAGTAGTGGTTTATGCGGTAGCTATAAAAACCTTTAAATGGGAGTAACATTAAATTAACACGCAATATAAACTCCTGCTATATTTGCGCCTTTGTTAACTTTATCTTAACAAAGGCGTTTATATGTTGCGTTGGATTGCAGTTTGTTTTATTTGCTTACTCTCATGTTTTTCGGCTTATGCCCAATATGATGGTGTTGGTGGCTGGAATGTACTTACCCTAAACTTGCCTGGTAGCATGGAGCACCGCTGGGGCGGTTACCTGGAAGCACAAAACCGTAACTACAGTATTACAAACCGTTTTTATTATTACGAGGTTAAAGGCGGCGTAAGCTACAATATTGATAAAAACAACATTGCCCTGCTGGGTATTGGCCGTTACGTAACTTACGATTTTGAAGATGTGGACGATGGACCAACCTTGCAAGAGTTTCGCTTTTGGCAGCAATTTGTATCGAACCAATACCTGGGCCGGATAAAGTTCGAGCACCGTTACCGAATAGAGCAACGCTGGTTTAATACCGGCTACCGCAACCGCTTTCGGTACCGCTTAAGCGCAAATATCCCTATTAATAAGCCTAAAGTAGAACCAGGCACCTTGTTTGGCATTGTGTACGACGAATTGTTTTTTAACAACAAAGCGCCCAACTTTGAGCGTAACCGTGTTGCCGCCCTGCTGGGTTACCAGTTTAGCAAGCAGGTTAGCATACAAACCGGTTTGCTAAACCAATATAATATTACGTCAACCACCAATAACCGCAAGTACTATTTTTTGCTGAACGCCATTTACAATATTCAACGTAAGAGCGGGAAGTAGTGTGGTTAGTTAAGTAGTGATTAGTATATAACCTAATCAATTTTCCAACTAATCAACAACTCACTAACCAACTAATCAACCAACATTGCGTTAAGGATTGCAGCGGATATCGGCCCGTGGTTAATGCCTGTGCAGTATGAGCGGAAAGCCTGACTCGTAGGGAAACGCCCATATGTGGAGTATTTAGTTAATGGATTATTAAGTTATAGCTTTAAATCTCCAACCAATAACTTAATAACCAATGACCAGGTTAATCACCAACCAATAACACAACAATTCAAAAATATAATAGCTAATCAACCACTCAACTTAACAAAGAGTTATTGTAACTAAAACACTAAGCAATCACTTTTACATTTTGAATATCATTTTTTGGCCTTATCTTAGCACACGAATAATTGTATCATACATACGCTTACCAAAATAAAACAAGATAGCAATATGAGTTTAATAATTGATGTACATGCCCGCCAGATACTGGATTCGCGCGGTAACCCTACGGTTGAAGTAGAAGTTTTAACAGAAAACGGAGCCTTAGGCCGTGCTGCTGTACCATCGGGTGCTTCAACCGGTGCTCACGAGGCGGTTGAACTGCGCGACAATGATAAAAGCAGATACATGGGTAAAGGCGTTTTACAGGCCGTTGCCAACGTAAACGATATTATTGCCAAAGAACTGCAAGGTGTTGATGTGTTTGAACAAAACACTATCGACCAGATCATGATTGACTTGGATGGCACACACAATAAAGGCAAATTAGGCGCAAATGCCATTTTAGGTGTTTCGTTGGCTGCTGCTAAAGCTGCCGCTCAGGAAAGCCGTCAGCCTTTATACCGCTATGTGGGTGGTGTAAATGCCAATACCTTGCCTATTCCTATGATGAACATCGTTAACGGTGGTTCACACTCTGATGCACCGATTGCATTCCAGGAATTCATGATTATGCCGGTTGGTGCTCCTACTTTTTCGGAAGCATTGCGTTGGGGTACCGAAGTATTTCACAACCTGAAAAAAATCTTACACGATAGAGACTTATCTACTGCTGTGGGTGACGAAGGTGGTTTTGCCCCTAAATTCGAAGGTACTGAAGATGGCGTAGAAACTATTATTCAAGCTATTGAAAAAGCTGGTTACAAAGCTGGTGAAGATATTTGCCTGGCTTTTGATTGTGCCGCTTCTGAATTTTATGTAGACGGCAAATATGACTATACTAAGTTTGAAGGCGAAAAAGGTGCTATCCGTACCAGTGCAGAACAAGTTGAATACCTTGCTCAATTAGCCGAAAAATACCCTATTATTTCCATTGAAGACGGTATGGCCGAAGATGATTGGGATGGCTGGAAATTGTTAACCGAAAGACTGGGTGCTAAAGTGCAGTTAGTAGGTGATGATTTGTTTGTAACTAACGTAACCCGTTTACAACAAGGCATTGATAATCATACAGGTAATTCTATTTTGGTTAAAGTAAACCAAATTGGTTCTTTAACCGAAACCATTAACGCAGTTAGCTTAGCGCAAACCAATGGTTATACTTCAGTAATGAGTCACCGTTCGGGCGAAACTGAAGACAGCACCATTGCCGATTTAGCTGTTGCTTTAAACTGTGGTCAAATTAAGACTGGTTCGGCTTCCCGTTCAGACAGGATTGCTAAATACAATCAGTTACTACGTATTGAAGAAGAATTAGGCGCTAACGCTAAATTCATCGGTAAAAACTTTAAGTTTTTTAAGAAATAGTGAGTAGTTGATTAAGTTACTCAGCTTTTCAATTATTGTATAAACAAAGAAAGCCGCTCAAATGAGCGGCTTTCTTTGTTTATATATATACTTCTTAAAGTCCTACATCGCAGGGAGGACTATTCGAGAGTTATTTGTTAACAGGTACTCATGAGGGCTACGCCGTGTGCTTATTCACTATAGCGAACAGATCGGTTAAGTCAAAGGGTTTTCTTAGGAAACCATCGGCCATGCCTGCTTCGGCAATTTCTTTAATGTTGCTTACAGCCGAAACAATAATTACGGGGATATGACTGGTAGCCGGGTCGGTTTTAATATTTTTACTGATCTGTTGACCGTTAGCATCACTTTTCCAATCGGTAAGCCAATTGTCCAGCAAAATAAGGTCGGGTTTAATTTCCGTTAGCATTTTTAAAATCTTTGCATCTTCTGAAGAGATTACCTCATAGTTTTCTGCCTGCAAAGCATACACAATGGTATCTCTTATATCTTTGTCATCTTCAATGAGTAGCACTTTCTTTGCCATAGCGAGTATCGGTATAAATAGGATGTGGTAATGAAGGGTTAGCCTGCACTATATGCCGGCTAACGCGCATTATGTACTATTAACAATTGAACCCCTGCATTTTGTTTTAATACCAACTCATAAAATTGTGTAGCCTCCTAAATAAAGAGGCATAAAGCGGGGATCGAAAGAATTATACCAGTCTTACCAGGGTCTTAAATTTGGCAGGCATAGATAGCAGTACAAGAGTCAGTATTGTAAAGTGTTTATAGTGGGGTGTCTCCTCATGCTCTTTAGCGAAGCATCATCCTGCCGCTCTTCTATAATGATACACGGCAGGTTTCGTTCTGATACTGGTATCATTCAAACTTAAAACCTCCTTCATCATTTACCGATGCTTCCACCAGCCGTTTTAGTTCCAGCACAAGTGTTTGCTCCGCATCCAATTTGCAACGCAGTATAGCTAACCCTTCTATGCTCATAACGCAGTTTTTTACTTATAAGACAATTACATTAAAACTTTATTATTGCAGTCTATCAAAGTAATTTACAGCAACGAGTAGCAAGATCGGCAACGGGGCTCATAGCTTTCCTTTTCGCCTAACAGCACTCTGCTTTCATCGGGCACCAAACGGTACGAATACAGGGCCGGGTTACCGCATTTTACACATACGGCATGCACCTTGGTAACCGACTCGGCAATGGCCATTACGCCGGGCATAGGGCCAAATGGTTTGCCCTTAAAATCCATATCTAAACCGGCTACTATCACACGTACCCCTTTATTGGCCAGCACATTGCACACGTAAGCAAGTTCATCATCGAAAAACTGGGCCTCATCAATACCCACTACCTGCACATGGCTGCCCAGGAGTAATATGGCCGATGAACTTTCTACAGGAGTACACGGAATACTGGTTTGGTTGTGCGACACTACCGCTTCCGCATCGTAGCGGGTATCGGTCATCGGTTTAAAAATTTCAACCTGCAGGCGGGCAATCTGGGCGCGTCGAAGCCGGCGTATCAGTTCTTCGGTTTTGCCCGAAAACATGGATCCGCACACCACTTCAATACTTCCGCCATGTTCGTTGCGCCTTTTAAAAACATCTTCACTAAACAGCATTCACAAAAACTTTACAGCCGACTAATATCAGAATTATATCTTACTTTTGAGTAGGCACATTATCAACATTGGCTACATGAAACAACTGGAGATACTCAAAAAGATAGGTAATATACTTAAAGAACTGAACGAGCAGTACGAATACCTGCACGCCGAAGAAGCCCATACCAATGATTTGGAGTTGGAGTTATTTGCTGCTAATGCTAAGTTTTTAACCGATCATACCGAGATACTGCGCAAAATTAATGCACAGCATTTAAATGCACCTTTAACCCTGCCCGAGCATACACAAAGTGCTGAAGTTGAAAATTCAGTTACCCCTCTATTACAGGAACACGCGAGTTATAACATCGCGGAGCCTTTGGTAGAAAGCCCCTTACCTTCACTGGCCGAAAGCGCTATAAGTTACGAACCGCAAACAGAACCCATTGCAGAACAAGAGCCCGAAGCAGAACAAACAAAGCAGGAACCAGTGGAGGAATATTTCCACTCCTATACGGAAGAAGTATCTGAGCCTGAAATTTCGATAGAGCCAACCTCCACGCAAGATAATTATGGGTATATCCGTCAGGAACCACTGATGAGCAGCGACCATAGCTTTAGCATAAGCAGCCATAGCCAGGAAGAAGAAACACCTCCGCATGTAGACCTTACTCCTGCAGAAACAGAACTGCCCGAAGCCATACCGGTGTATCACCCGGTTGAAGATGAAGAAGAGACGATAGATACCGACCAAACACCAAACCAGCCGGCAGTTTATCCCAACGCACTACACACGCCCGAAGTAATACACGTTACGGAACTTACAACGGTACAACCAAAGCCGGTTGCCAATATTGAGCCAGTGGAAAAGTTATATACTTTTACCGAGGATATTAAGGCTCCGCAACCTGATACTTATGAGCAGGTCAATTCCGACAACACACCACCTGTTGTTGAGACTCCAAAGCACGAACCCGAGCAGCCTTTAACTTTAAACGAAAGACTTTCAGCTCAATTGCGCCCTAATACAGCGGCTCCATCCCCTGCACCGCACACACAGGGGGCAGTAACGGATATTAAATCGGCCATTAGCTTAAACGATAAAATGCTTTTTGTTAAAGACTTGTTTAATGGTTATAGCCTTGCTTACAGCGAAGCTATTGAATTGCTTAACCGCTGCAAAAACTTTGACGAAGCCGACCGCTTTCTAAAATCGAACTATGTGGCTAAAAACCAATGGACGGATAAGCCCGCAACGGTCGATCAATTCTATGCTGTACTTCACCGCAGGTTTACGGCGTAGATATATAAACGGATATAAGATATGGTCATTTAGAATGATAGTGAGAAATCTTTAAGATTGTAAGCTTATTAGTATTCTACTTGTCAGTATGAGCCTGTCGAAGACTTAGCAAGAATGAATAAGTCTTCAACAGGCTCGGACTGAAAAAAAATCATACAAATAACGTTACAACTCTAAGCTCGTCCCGAAAGCAATAATTCCATCCTTTTATCAGTCACCCGCATTTAGCTCCCTTCGTTTGCGTTACTTTTTTCATATAGGCTATCATGGCACCCAATACAGCGGGTGGCAGCGTAATAAAGATGCGCCGAGCGTTCAGTTGGTTGTAGAGAACGCATTAAGCCAGGTTATAAAGATACCTATGCAGGTGATAGGTTGTGGCCGTACCGATGCCCATGTGCATGCCAACCAGTTTTTTTTCCACATGGATGCCAATGAGCCATGGGATTACGATTTACAGTTTCGGGTCAATAAACTGCTGCCCAATGATATTGCCATTTTCGATATTATTCCTATGGAAGGCCTGCCTCACGCCCGTTTCGACGCGGTGCAGCGGTCGTACAACTATTTTATCCATACTTATAAAGATCCTTTTTTAAGCAATTTCAGTTCTTTATATATGGCTCAAGGCTGGAACCTCCAGCTGATGCAACGTGCAGCGCAACTCCTGTTAAAGTATACCGATTATCATGCCTTTTGCAAAATGCCCGACCGCAACGAGCATACTACCTGTAACATCAGCGCTGCTAACTTTTACACGGATGGCACGGGCGATAATCTTCGCTTCAACATTTCGGCCAATCGGTTTTTAGGTAAAATGGTCAGGATAATTGTGGGAAAATTGCTAGACATAGGTGCAGGAAAATTGAGCATTGATGAATTTGAGCATTATCTTATTAACCCACACCTATCGCAGGTTATCAAACCAGCATACCCCCAAGGTTTGTATTTAAGTAAAATTACTTACCCTTATTTAGATCTTGCTCCGCGAAGTAACTTTAGCCAAATGCTATCGGGAGAAAGCGAAAAGTGGAAACAAGTATAGTGTCATTATCTGCCAAACGTCATTAAAAAGCTAAAACGGGCGTTTATGCATTAATTATTGATAAATATTGTTCACTATGCAGAAAATGTCAAATATTATTCCGACCTTGTGCGCTTATCCAACAATACAATGCAAGAAGGAACAGTAAAATTTTTTAATGAGGAAAAAGGTTTTGGTTTTATTACACCAAACAATGGTGGTAAAGAAATCTTTGTACACTCATCAGGTTTAATTGACAACATTCGTGAAAACAATGTAGTTAACTTTGACGTGGAAGAAGGCCGTAAAGGACCAAACGCAGTAAATGTAAAATTAGTTTAATCACTATATCTTATTGTGAAGCATCTTCCTTATGGGAAGATGCTTTTTTTGTGAACGTTGTAACGACGATTCACCCGAATACAAATCCTCACCACAACACTGGTAAACTGTTCTTTTACAGTATCTTGCAACACAAAAGAGTAAAGTAATAATTTTAATATAATCAATGGGTAGGTCAACAGAAACATTTAGTAAAAAAGAACGAGAAAAGAAAAAAGCTATTAAGCAACGGGACAAAAAAGAGAAATCGGAAGACCGTAAAAACAATTCGGATAAGGGAAAAACCCTTGATGACATGATGGCGTACATCGATGAAAATGGCAACATTACATCAACTCCACCAGATCCGACCAAGAAAAAGAAGATCATTTCAACCGATGATATCCAGATCAGTGTGCCTAAACAGGAAGACATTGTACAGGAAGTTATCCGTAATGGAACAGTTACGCACTTTAACGATTCTAAAGGTTATGGTTTTATCAGAGACCACGTAACCCAAGACAGTGTGTTTGTACACATCAACGGTTTAATTGATGCCGTAAAAGAAAATGACAAGGTAACCTTTGAAACCGAACAAGGTCAAAAAGGACTTAATGCCATCAAAGTTAAACTGACTGCCAAGTAAGCAGTATTTTAAATAGAGCGTTATTGTGCTCAAGAGAAAGCCTCATATCATGTACATGATATGAGGCTTTCTCTTTTTTTATTTTAACTACTGCAAAGCAGCCACTTAACTAGTTAACTTTTACAATTTTTGTTAATGGCATTTCTTTTACCGTCTTTAACGCCTATTTCATAAATGTTTTTAAAAGTGGAAACCTAGTACAGTTGCCATCAATAATAATGTTCTGATACTTTTTGTGCAGGTTATAATTTAAAATAGTGAATTATAAACAAATCAATAATTAAATCGCACACTCATACTTATTAAAGTATTTTCCTTTATCCATTGTTACAGCAACAAAGTACTATATAGCACCCAGGCTATCAAAAACAATTGTAAGGGTATTCTAAACCACAGGTAGCTTAATCCACTGCCTGTGTAATCTGCCTTTTCCAGGTTAACATGTTGCATAGCTGCGTTTATATTGCTCGGCAGTATAGCCACAAAAAACACAACGAGCGCAATACCGGTAACCTGCACCGTTTGCGGAATAAGGAGCCCTGCTGCAGCCAGTAATTCCATAACACCGGTAACGTAAACCACCTGTTTTTTAAAGGGTATAAACTTAGGCAGCATTAACATCATCCCCTTCCAAAAAACAAAATGCGCCACAGATGTAAACAGCAGCATGGCAGCCATAGCTATACGGGCACTTAACTGCAATGCCACTTCATGGTTAAGGCAATAGCAAACCAAACTACTCAAGCCGAAAACACTGAGCAAAACAATTAAAGGTTTCATGAGACAAAGGTAACAAGTTGGTTTTGGCCTGCCATAATCTAACTGATGAGCTGTAGCATCCACCGGATAAATAGCATACTTTACATAGATTATATTCTTCTACTCCTGCACCTCAATGGCACTTCAAGTGTTTTATGGAGTTTCGGTACCTGCACAGTATTCCACAAACAATGGCGAGAAAACGAAGAATTATGAAGTTTATAAAAACATAAACAATTCCTGAATGAAACTGATGAGCAGTTTGCGCTGTATGTTCAAATTTATGGCGTGGTTAGCGCTACAGGCAGTATTTTGCCGTTGAAAAACTTATGACCTGTTAGTGCAAAATCGGCCACATACTTACCCATTTCAAAGGCCATAACAGGAGATTGATAATCGGGAAATGCCTTTTCCAGCATCTCGGTCTGTGCCGATCCTAAAGCCAGGCAGTTCACGCTAATCTGCTGCTCGGCCAGTTCCAGAGCTAAACATTCGGTTAAAGTATGCAAAGCCGCCTTACTTGCCGAATAAGCCGATAACCCTGCAAACTTTGAACTGCCGGTAAAGGCACCCATGCTGCCAATGTTTACAATATGTCCGCCTGCAACTATGGAAGGTACCATAGCTTGAATCATGCGTACATGGCCTAAATAATTACTCTGGAGCATTTCAACAAAATCAAACTCACCTAATTGAGTAAAGGGCTTATTGGTTAAAGCACCTGCATTGTTGATCAGTACATCAACTTTACCATCGAAGTGCGCTTTGACAAACTGCTGCAAACCAGCATAATCATCATGCACAATATCAAAAGCAATAGGATACAAAGTACAATCCGGGTTTAATCCTTTAGCTATCTCCAGCAAGCGGGTTAGCTTATCTTGCGAACGGGCAAGTGCAATAATTTTATGGTTGTTGCTTAACGCTAATTCAATAACGGCTTCAAAGCCTACGCCACTGCTGGCCCCGGTGATAATAATATTCATAAAGTCTTCTTTTAGCCAAACAAAGGTTATAATATGCTTATTTTACTTCTGCCTCTGCTTCTTCAATGTTCGGCAGCCCCTCTTCCAAACGACTTGGTCGCAATACATAGTACACGCCTAATAACGATACAATCAATGATATGATGTAAAATGAAATACTTAAAAATACAGCTAAAGCCACATTCATATGAAAAGGCACCGATAATTGCGTAAAGATAGCCTCGCGGGCTCCTGCACCACCTAACGATATAGGTACTACAGCAGCCAGTGCCGATATTAGAAAGGATAATAGGTAAGGCGCAAACTTTCCATCAAAACCCTGACCAAGCAGCACCATAATTATGGTTAATACCTGTAAAGATTGCACCAACACCGCCTTTGCATGCCCCTGAAAAAAGTTATTGGTGTATTCTTTAAAAAACTTATGAGCAACAAAGTAGTAAATAGCCGTACCTACTAAAAAGATGCTGGCTGGTATGGCAATGTGAAGTTCCACCTGCGGAACAAACAATATTAAGGCTACTATGATAAGTCCTATGGCCCACAAACCACTTAACCGATCAAAAAGAATAGCCCAAAATACTTTTTTGGCAGGCAGCTTATAGGTTTTATTGAGAAGATATATCTTATACCCATCACCCCCAATGCCCCCCGGCAGTAAGAAGTTATAAAACATGCCTAACAGGTAAAGCCTGAAGTTGAATTTTGCGTCTAACCGCAAATTGATAGATTTAAAAAAGCTTAGCAAGCGCCAGGAGGATACGATACTTGAAAAAAAGAAGACAATTACTGCTGCTGCCATCCACCAGTAATTGGCGTGTAACAACTTATCTTTTACTTCCTTTAAGGGTACTTTAGTAAAAACGTAATATAATAACACAGAGGTTACCACTATTTTTAGCACCAGTTTAGTAGCGCTCCACAGCGTATCTTTCCAGGTTTTGGGTTTTGGAAGAGTTTCCGAATCAGTCATTTGGTTTCAAAACTATGAAAAATGATTTAAACCTGCTTACAGTAACTGAAACCTTACCGTAGCTTTACAGTTGAATATGACAGATAATTAACGATGAATATCTTATTTTTGCGCAAATTTTAAAGTCCATGAGTAAAGTAAAAGTAGGGTTGGTACAAACAACCTGTACAGCTGATAAACAGCAAAATTTACAAAAAGCTATTGAAAAGGTACGTGAGGCCGCTAAAGGCGGTGCACAAATCATTTGCCTGCAAGAGCTTTTTACCTCATTGTATTTTTGCGACGAGGAAAATTATGATAATTTTCAGCTGGCAGAAGTTATCCCCGGCCCATCAACCGATGAGCTATCGAAAGTAGCTGCCGAGTTGGGTGTAGTGATTATTGCTTCCCTGTTCGAAAAACGTGCACAGGGCTTGTACCATAATACAACCGCGGTGCTCGATGCCGATGGCGCTTACTTAGGTAAGTACCGCAAAATGCACATTCCTGATGATCCGGGCTTTTACGAAAAGTTCTACTTTACCCCCGGCGATTTAGGCTATAAAGTGTTTAAAACCAAGTTTGCTACCGTTGGCGTATTGATTTGCTGGGACCAGTGGTACCCTGAGGCTGCCCGTATTACCGCGTTAATGGGTGCCGAAATACTGTTTTACCCAACTGCCATAGGCTGGGCATCAACTCAGGATGTGGATACCAATACCGAGCAATACAATGCCTGGCAAACTATTCAGCGTTCTCATGCTATAGCAAACGGCGTGCACGTGGTAAGCGTAAACCGTGTAGGTGAAGAAGTTGGCCTGAAATTTTGGGGCGGATCGTTCGTATCGAACCCATTTGGCAAAGTAATTTTTCAGGGCGACCACCATGATGAGCAAGTGACCACTGTAGAACTGGATCTGGATAAAACCGATCATTACCGTACGCATTGGCCTTTTTTACGCGACAGAAGGATCGATACTTATCAGCCTATCACTAAACGACTGATAGACAATGACTAATTTCAAAGACTCAAGGGCTTACGGACTTACGGACTTCCCTGCACAGCAAGGTTACACTTTTCCTGCTGAGTGGGCGCCGCATACAGCTACTTGGCTAAGCTGGCCGCATAAAGAAGCCTCGTGGCCGGGTAAACTGGAAACCATCTATGCCAAATATTGCGAGTTTATTAAAGCGGTATCAGTAGGTGAAATTGTGCGCATCAACGTGGCAAACAAGCAGATGCAGGAAGTTGCTACACAGCACTTACACAAAGCAGGCGTTGACTTGAACCGTATCCAGTTCTTCGAGTTTCCTACTAACGATGCCTGGTGCCGCGATCATGGTCCGGCGTTTTTAGTAAATTCTGATACAAAGAAAAAAGTAGTGGTTGACTGGGGATACAATGCCTGGGGTGGCAAATACCCTCCGTATGACTTGGACGATGTGATTCCTACCCGGATAGCCGAACGTTTTAACCTGCCGGTATATCACCCGGGCATAGTAATGGAAGGTGGCTCAGTAGATTTTAATGGCGCGGGCACTGTATTGACTACAAAGGCCTGTTTGTTGAACCCAAACCGTAATCCGCACCTCAATCAGCATCAAATTGAAGAATACCTGCAAAACTACTATGGTATACAACAGGTACTTTGGCTGGGTGATGGCATTATAGGCGATGATACCGACGGCCATATAGACGATATTACCCGTTTTGTAAACGAAGATACCGTAGTTACCGTTGTGGAAGAAAACAAGAACGACGAAAACTATCACCTGTTGCAAGAAAACCTGGAAGCGCTGAAAACCATGCGCTTACATAGTGGTAAACAACTTAATATTATTGAGTTGCCTATGCCAACCCCGGTTATTTACGACGACCAGATCTTGCCTGCCTCGTACGCCAACTTCTATATCAGCAATGCAGCTGTAGTAGTACCAACTTACCGTTGCGCTAACGATGACAAAGCTTTAGACATTTTAACCCAATGCTTCCCCGACCGCAAAGTGGTGGGGATAGATTCCACCGATATAATTTGGGGATTGGGCAGTTTCCACTGCCTCAGTCAGCAAGAACCAGAAGTTTAATAAAACAAGAAAACCTGCTCGAATGAGCAGGTTTTCTTGTTTTAGGGGTAAAAATGGCTTTATAAAGTTTCAAATTATTTCAAAAAAGTACAAATAATTAGATGTTCTTTCATTTAATTAGATTTTAAGGCAGCACAAAATTGCCTTTTCAAACTTTTCGTGTCATGCGTTGCCATGCGTCTTCTCCACTTTTAAATATTCTGGTATCTTATATTTTTGCGATAATTTGACTACCCAAACTTTCCAGGGTTAAAGATTTTCCATCGAGCCTGTGTTTGCAAAACTCACACCTTTCAAATTTCGTCCGACTCCAAATATTATTGAAGCTAGCAATATGAAACCCAAATTTCATATCCAGAATATCCCGAGCACAATCTGCAAACTTTTTCACCGACAAAATCACCTGCTTTACCGACAAACTAACTCCAACTGCCATTTAGCTATAGGCCACTTTAGCCAATAACCTTAGTTTTGAATCATAGAATTACAATAATTATATCATGAGTATTCAACCATCATATCCTAACCGCCCGCAAAAAAACGGAAAAGTGTTTGCCGGGCTTATACTGCTGGCCGTGGGTAGCCTATTGCTGCTGCATCAGTTTTCCTTCTTCTTTTTTCCGGGTTGGTTGTTCAGCTGGCCAATGCTGCTGATTGTTATCGGCTTATTTACGGGGTTCAAGCACGATTTTAAAAAACCAACTTCGTTCATCCTAATATTCATCGGGGTTATATTTTTATCGGGAAATATTATGCCCTGGTTTGATCTTAGTAATTACTTCTTTCCGTTGGCCATTATTGGATTAGGTATATGGTTGATAGTCAGACGGAACAACAAGCACGATTTCAGCAAAAAGTGGAAAGCCGGACAAACAGATGCGCAACCTATAGTGCCCGAAGCAGACTACATAGTCAGGCCCGAAGAAACAACAGAGATACCCATCGAACCCATTGCAGCAAGCGGTAATAATAGCTACACTAACATCCCCAAGGGTGATGATTTTATAGATATCGTATCTGTTTTTGGTGGTGTAAAAAAGATCATCCTTTCTAAAGACTTTAAGGGCGGCGAAATCATAAATATATGTGGCGGTACCGAGCTTGACTTTACCCGGGCCGACATTAATGGTGTTGTGGTGATTGAAATAACCCAGATCTTCGGGGGCATAAAACTGATTGTTCCACCCCACTGGCAGGTACAGTCGGACATCGCAGCCATTTTTGCAGGCATAGATGATAAACGTTTTGGTAATGCCACCCCGCAAAGTCCAGATAAAATATTGATCCTCAAAGGTGTATCCATATTTGCAGGAGTAGATGTCCGTAGCTTTTAACCTATAAAATCATAAAGATTATGAACTGGTATTTGATCATTGTAAGCGTTTACACCATCTTAAAATTAGTAATTGGCTTTTTAAGCATGCCATTTAGTTAATATTTAAGTACATTTCACAACCTCAATTATCACTAAAACTGCATGTCAACCACCTCAACCCTGTTCAGTAAGCTAAACCTGGCTTTTGCCACCGGTGGTTTAGCATGGACAGCGCTGCAAATTTACACGATACACAGTTTTGGTTTTAGCTGGTATATTGCAGCTATTGATAGTGTGGCAAGCGTAATACCATTGGCTGCGGCCTGCTGGTTAATTGATAACAACCTACGTTATTATCAGCCTGGCAAGGGTAGTTATATTAACCTGCTAATTTGGTGCGTGGTATTGGCCGGCGCGTGTACCTTTATGGTAAGATGGGGGTTGCCTATGCTCATTACCGATAGTACCCATACCGGCTTTCTTCGCCAATCGCTTATTATAAGGCTGTTTACCAATTTTATGGCCATAGGCTGGATGGCCATGATTAGCCTCATATGGTACGTACAACAAGACCAAAAAGAAAATGAACGCCGTAAAAGCGAAGCCGAGCAATTGGCACGCGATGCCGAGTTATACAACCTGCGCCAGCAACTGCAACCTCACTTTTTATTTAACAGCCTCAACTCCATTAACGCGCTTATAGGTTTTAAGCCTCATGAAGCCCGTAAAATGATTCACCAGTTATCCGATTTTTTGCGTGGCACGTTAAAAAAAGACGATCAAAAACAAGTCCCGCTTAAAGAGGAATTGGAACACCTGAACCTTTACCTCGAAATAGAAAAAGTACGTTTTGGTCATCGCTTGCAAACGGAAATTAGCTGCGATAACAAATGCAGCGAAGCATTGCTCCCACCCTTACTGTTACAACCCATTGTAGAAAACGCCATTAAGTTTGGCTTGTACGATACTACCGGCGAAGTAACCATTAGCATCCGTGCCGAAGTGGAAGATAAATACCTGGTAGTAATGGTGCAAAACCCATACGATCAGCAAACCGCCCGCCCGCGCCATGGTACCGGTTTTGGGGTAAGCGGCATCCAGCGGCGACTGTATTTGCTGTTTGCCCGTAACGGCCTGGTGGAAACTTACCAAAATGATGATATATTTACCATCATGATTAAAATTCCCCAGGCATGAAGCGCGTACTAATCATAGACGACGAACCCTTAGCCCGCATGGTAGTGCAGGAATATTTGCAGCCTTTTAACAACGAGTTGCAGGTAATGCAAGAATGCGGCGATGGTTTTGAAGGCATTAAGGCCATTATGCAGCATCAGCCCGACCTAATTTTTCTGGATGTGCAAATGCCCAAAATCAACGGCTTTGAAATGCTGGAACTGGTTGAACAGGCCCCGCAGGTAATTTTCACCACCGCCTTTGATGAATATGCTATTAAGGCTTTTGAAACCCATGCGGTTGATTACCTGTTGAAACCTTTTAGCCGCGAACGTTTTAACAAGGCGATAGAAAAGTACTTGTCGCAAGCCACTAACAAACCGGTAACCAAACCTAACGAAGCATTGTTAGAAACTGCGGCACAATCGCCCGCGCAACATGAGCGTATTGTGGTCAAGACCGGCACTAAAGTTAAGATCATTCCGGTACAAGATATTGAATACCTAGCCGCCGATGACGATTACGTGAGCATTTTTACGTCAGAAGGTTCGTTCCTTAAAAATAAAACCATGAGCTTTTTTGAGCAAACGCTGGATGCCCGGCACTTTGCCCGCGTACACCGCTCGTACATTGTAAGCGTAGCGCAAATAACCCGTATAGATCCGTTTGAGAAAGATGCACACTTGGCCATTTTGAAATCGGGCGCTCGCATACCGGTTAGTAAAGCCGGGTATGTAAAGTTGAAGCAGGTTTTAGGGATATAGAGCATTTACGTAACCACAACGTCATTGCGAGGTACGAAGGAATTCCTGCGTAGATGGGTCGCCGATCTGCCTATCGTGTAGAGATTGCTTCGTACCACGCAACGACGGGTTTAAATTATTCTTTCTCGAGCATCCAAACCAACTCCTTTACCTCCGCCTCCAAAAAGCACTGTTTAAACTCGTCATTATTTTTAAAATGCAACTGCTCTATTATTCTTTTCTCTACCCTTACCTCAAAGCTTTGATCTTCAAAGGGCCAGGGTATAACCGTTAGTTGGTTGCCGGTACTTTTAAGATGATAAGGCTTTTGATTGGGTCCGTGGCTTATTTCAACGATACGTTCTTCGGGTTGTACGCTATGCTGGCATAGCAACAGCGAAAAGGCATCACACCATTCCATTAAATTATAAATACGCTGTATTTCTTGCTGGTCAATATCCAGTTCCTTTAACCACTGCTTTTGCAGTCGAGCCTGTTCTTTTAAAAAGGGTTTCACCAGCGGATTGGTTTTTTCCTCTTTTTGAAACAAGAAAACCATGTGAATAGAGGTAAGCAAAGCGATATAACGGCTTTTAGAAAGCGCATAATTGTGTAGTAACCTACAATGGTCGGGGTCGAACAGTTGCATATCAAAATTTAGCGGGCCGCCCTGCGGTGTTAACAGTTGATCCGATTCCAGTTCGGTACGGGCATCATCGTGTTCGGCTATAGCCAGCACGGTTTCAGTCCAACGTTGAGGACGTTCTTTTATGGCCCAGTGCATTGCCACCTGAGCGGCCAACAAGCCATGTGCCCTTTGAGTGATAATTTCCCAGCCTTTGTTAGTGTAAGTTACTATCATATGAGTTGTGATGATAATAACTGTTAGGAAGGGCGGATGTGTTAGTTAATTTTGAATTTACTGGTGCATTACGTTGGGCTGGGCTTTATCAACTCAGCCATGCCGATGCATATCGTCATCTCAATATAAAAGTTGACAATTAGCATGTCAAACTAACAACTGATTACTTAGCACGTGGGATGCTGATAGAAATCGGCATAACAGGAAATATAAATTTAACATTAATCTACCTCCGCCCCCATGTTGATGTTGCTACCAACCTCTACAAATCTTTACCAAATACAATTCATCGCAACGCCTTACCTCTTATTTGTTACCTTAGCGGCCAGGCATGTCTGTATTAGTAATCACTTTAATAATTTTGGCCGGGTCGTATTTTGCGGGACTTTTGGGTTCGCTTACCGGTTTGGGTGGTGGTGTGGTGATCATCCCCCTGCTTACCTTGTTGCTTAATGTCAATATCCATTATGCCATTGGTGCGGCACTAATATCGGTTATTGCCACCTCATCGGGTTCGGCGGCGTCTTATGTGAAAGAAGGGATCACCAACATCAGGTTAGGCATGTTCCTGGAAATTGCTACCACTATTGGTGCCATGACGGGGGCTATGCTGGCACTCCATATTCAAACCAGTGTTATCGCAGTGGTTTTCGGTGTGATTTTAATCTTTTCAGCACTCATGTCGTTAAGACCGAAAAAAGAAATTGTAAATCAGCGCAAAAGCCTTTGGGCCGAAAAACTGAAACTTAACAGCAGCTACCCTACTCCAAACGGACCGGTTAGCTATGGCGTATTGAACGTAGCAGGCGGTTTTTTTATGATGCTTTTTGCGGGTGTTATATCAGGCTTACTGGGCATAGGTTCGGGCGCTTTAAAAGTAGTGGCTATGGATGGCATTATGCGTATCCCTTTTAAAGTATCAACCACCACCAGTAATTTCATGATAGGCGTTACCGCTGCTGCCAGCGCAGTAGTTTATTTACAGCGCGGGTATATTGATCCGGGATTATCTATGCCGGTGGTTATCGGTGTTTTACTGGGTGCCTTAACCGGGTCTAAAATACTGGTACACACCAAATCATCGCAATGGCTGCGATGGGTGTTTGCGGTGATAGTCACATTTTTAGCAGTACAAATGATTTATAACGGCTTAAACCATAAAATATAAATATATGGCCGAGCAAAAAAACACAAGTGATACTGATATTCAGCAAATTATTGGCTGGATATTGCGCCTGGGCGTAATCATATCTATGTTGGTGGTGTTTGTTGGCGGCTGCTTTTACATATACAGGCACAGTACCGAAACCGCGCATTACAGCCGGTTTATTGGTGTACCCAGTTTTGTGCATAGCGCCGGTGGTATATGGCATGGTATATTAACTTTTAGAGGACGGGCTATTATACAAGCCGGCATTATTTTGCTGATTGCCACGCCCATCGTCCGCGTATTGTTTTCGGGCATAGGGTTTATAATGGAGAAAGACTGGCTTTATACTGGCATTAGTTTACTGGTTTTAGCCATTATTGTGACCAGTGCGTTGACAGGGAACGCAGGGTAACCTCACCCCAGCCCTCTCAAAAGCATAAGTAGTTGATAAGCCGTAGGAAGTCCTCTCCTTTGGAGAGGATTTAGGTGAGGTTTTACGCCGCTGCCTGTGTCCTCACATACAGCTTACAAAAAGTATCTATGAGATACAGGCTACGGCAATTGAATATTTTAAGACCTCGCCTTTGGAGAGGATTTAGGTGAGGCTTTAACTATATTTGCATTCGGAATAAAATACCATGATGAAGAAAGTACTCCTGTTAGTTTGTTTGTTTATTAGCTTGCTGCCTGTTTTTGCGCAAACCGAGCCTATGCCTTATCGTGCGGCATTGAACAGGTTTATGCTGTTTTACAACCGTAACCAGGCCGATAGCGTTTTTACCATGTTTGCACCCGAGGTTAAAACCGGTATGCCGTTGGAGAAGAACCGCGAAATGTTGGGTCAGTTGCAGTCCCAGTCGGGCGGGTTACAGCGAGCTACTTTTTTAGGTATGGAAAATAATATAGCCACCTACCGGGTCGATTTTCAAAAAGCTATACTGGCCATGAAAATCAGCCTGAACTCCACCGGTAAAATTGGCGGCTTACTGTTTGATAATTACGCGCCAGCCAATCAATCAACCGTCACCGCTGTTGTGGATGATGCTTACACCACCGAAACTCCATTAGAACTAAAAACACTTTCGGGCACTATACGCGGTACTTTGGCTACACCTAAACAAGCCACCGGCAAGGTGCCTGTGGTGCTGATCATTGCATCATCGGGCCCAACCGACCGCGATGGCAACAAGCCTAAGCTTAACCAAAAGCCTAACACGTACAAGATATTAGCGGCGGCTTTAGCTAAGGAAGGAATTGCCTCTTTGCGCTACGATAAGCGTTTGGTAGGTGAAACCATCTCTTCTACCCGCGAAGCGCAAATGCGTTTTGATGATTATATAGACGATGCCGTAGCGCTTATTAACCAATTGCATGACGATCCTCGTTTTTCGAAAGTAATTGTATTAGGCCACAGCGAAGGTTCGCTGGTTGGTATGCTTTCCTCTAACGGGCAACCCATAAACGGCTTTATTTCTGTAGAAGGCGAAAGCTTGCAAGGCGATAAAATTATGACCGAGCAGTTGAAGAGCCAGCCCGAATTTATTACCAAAAATTTCAAAGCCATTACCGATAGCCTTCGCCGTGGCAAGGTGAATGATAAGGTGGACCCGGCCCTGTACAGCGTAGCCCGAGCCAGCATACAGCCCTACCTCATGACCTGGATGCGCTTTGACCCTGTACGCGAGATCAAGAAACTAAAGATTCCCGTTTTACTCATACAAGGAACAAATGACCTGCAAGTAGGCGTAGCTGATGCCGAACGATTGAAAAAAGGAAAGTCGGACGCTAAGCTGGTAGTTATCCCTGGCATGAATTACGTGCTTAAAGATGCGCCACCTGCCGCACCGGCCAACTTAGCTACTTATAATCAACCCGAGTTACCAGTGAAAGCGGAACTCACTGCTACAGTAGCAGAGTTTGTAAAGGGATTGAAATAGAAAATCACTGTCATTGCGAGGTACCTCGCAATGACGGTTTTAACAATCCTCCCCCTAAAAAAAATGCAAAAGCATTACGATTTCCAGGCCCCCATCAACCTCCGCAACACAATAATTTCTGCCACATGGTAGGCCGTATGATCGGCCGCCTGCAATGCTTCTCGTAAAATTGTTTGGCCGGTTCCGTGAGGGATGGGCTCATATAAATTTCCGTTCTTTACCAGTTCTATTAGTTCGTTCAAGTCTTTCTTACTTTGCGCTATGGATGCCTCCCAGGCTTCTTCATTGGCGGGTTCGGTTTCCGTAGGCCAATACTCATCGGGCCATTTAGGCGATTGATGGTTACCGTCTTTACTAAATTCCAGCATATCCAATTGGGCTATGCGAATATGTTCTACCAATTGCCAAATGCTGTAGGGCAGGCCATGAGGGCGTTCACCGCGCAGGTTGGCGGGCAAACCGTTCAAGGCATCATCAAGTTTGGCGTGAGCTGTGCCACCATTAAGCAATTGGATAATTTCGGTCAGAAGGATTTGGCTATTATCGGGCATGGATATATGTTTAAGGATATAACAATTCCCTCATCACTTGGTTGCAGAAAGCCGTATAATTATAACACCCGAACCACAGCACCTATCATTTATGCCGGCAAATGCGTAGGTTTATGCCACTAAGCAAAAAAATACGTGGTTAATAAATTATTATCAGCAATAGTAGTACTGGCAGCTATGCTTATTGGCTGCAAAAAAGATGGTGGCAGTCCGGCCGAAATGAATAAAGATGATGCCTCTTTCGGCGGTTACGAGCAGCATTTTTTGGAATCGTTATGGAAAATGGACCCCGACCGGGCTACACAAACTGGCTATCACCAGTATGATAGCTTGCTGCTGGTGCCCAATGCCTCCAACCGCGATAAGTTCATCACTTTTGCCAAGGTAGAAGCCGATTCGCTGTTGCGTTACGATCCTAATACGCTTTCAGAATCCAACAAAATGGATTATCAGCTTATTCAAAACGAGGTGCAGGAAATTCAATTTAACCTGCAAAGCCTTAAAGCCTGGGAATGGAATCCAAATACCTACAACGTCATCAGCACCTTTGCGTACATCTTAAACGAACACTACGCCCCGTTAGATAAGCGCCTGCGTAACTTTTATGAAAAGATGGAGAATATACCGGCCTACTACAAAGAGGCTCAGAAACAGATTAAGAACCCCGTACCCGAGCTAACCAGCCTCACCATAGACCAGCTCTACGGCGGCTTGGGCGTATTTGAAAAAGATTTTGCCGATTCGCTTAAAAAAACCAAGATCCCCGATGCACTGCAAAAACAAATGCTTACCCGCGCCAAGCTATCGGGCGTAGCCATTAAAGCCTTTGCCGACTGGCTTGGCAACCTCAAAAGCGCTAAGCCTCGCAGTTTCCGTTTGGGTCAGGATTTGTACCAGGAGAAATTCAAGTACCAAATCCAGTCGGCCTTCACGGCGCAACAGATCTTTAACGCTGCCAATAACCGCAAAAAACTTTTGCACCAGGAAATGGGCAAACTCAGCAAACAGCTTTGGCCTAAATATTTCGGCAAACTACCTATGCCTAAAGATTCGCTGGAATTAATTAGCCGGGTGATAGATACCTTATCTACCAAACATGTGAAACCTGAAGAATTTCAAACGGCTATTCAAAACCTGATTCCTAAACTGGTTGATTTTGTAAAGGCCAAAAACCTGCTCACGCAAGACCCTGGCAAACCGCTTATTGTGCGTAAAGAACCCGCCTACATGGCCGGTGTGGCGGGCGCGTCAGTAAGCTCGCCGGGACCGTATGACAAGGGCGGTAATACTTACTTCAATGTAGGCAGCCTTGCTGGCTGGGCACCCGAGCGCGCCGAAAGCTACCTGCGGGAATACAACCAGTATTTGTTACAAATCCTATGCATTCATGAAGCCATACCGGGGCATTATACGCAGTTGGTATACTCCAACAAAACACCAAGCTTAATTAAATCGGTATTGCAAAACGGGGCGATGATTGAAGGCTGGGCAGTGTATACTGAAGAAATGATGCTGGATGCTGGCTATGGCAATAACGAGCCTGAGATGCGCCTCATGTGGTACAAGTGGAACCTGCGCTCAGTATGCAACGCTATATTGGATTACAGCGTACACGTAAGCAACATGAGTAAAGAGCAAGCTATTAAGCTACTAACCCGTGAAGCGTTCCAGCAACAGGCAGAGGCCGAAGGCAAATGGAAACGGGTAAGTGTAAGCAGTGTACAGCTCACCAGCTATTACACCGGATACAAGGAAATTACCGACCTGCGAGATGCCTATAAAAAGAAAATGGGCGACAAATATTCGGTTAAGGAGTTTAACGAGAAGTTTTTAAGCTACGGTAGCGCACCTGTGAAACTCATTAAAGAGTTGATGATGGGCAAGGCGGTAAAACCGGCGAAATAATTTTGTTGGGTTTAAGAATGCAAATGGTTAAGAGCTTAGCTTTTTTAATACTTCTCGCTACTGTTTTAACAGGATGCTTCGGTTTGTTCGATAGTGGCGGGGATCATATTGCCGGCCCCTACTCTACAGGCTGGATCGATGTAAATTCAAGCCGATATATTGAAAAGCAAGATAATGACGGCAATTCGCTCAAAGTCATTCCGGCATATATTTATTCGGTTGGCCACAACGACCGATTCATTGTTGCCAAACAGCATCCGTTACAAGGGGAATTCCCTAAAGAAAAAATAGATGTAACTCAAACCAACTATTATGTGATAGACCTCAATCTACAACCAGGTCAGGTCGAAGAAAAGATTTATGGCCCTATGGATGCAAGCCAGTTTGAATCTTTATCACGTAAGCTGGAAGTAGGTAAAATAGTGTTTGATTTAACTTATCCTGAAAATCCCTAAACCTTATCAACTTTATCAACATCCTTCGAATTAGCCTTCAGCATCACCTTACCTTTTTTAGTCAGTGTATAAACGGCAACTTTTTCGGTTTCATCAATGTTGATCAGGTTATATTTTCTCAATTCCTGCACGTCCTCTTTGCTGATACCTTTGGCGGCGTTGGTTTCGGCAATAATTTTAAGGGCGGCAACTACTTCTTCATGTTTCATCAGGCAAAAATAAGCATTTCAGTTTGGCTTGCCGAATATAGACAGATCTAACTTGTTGAGGTTGTCACCAAAGCTTGTCGAAGATCTACATGGAATAGTACTTCGACAAGCTCAGCGTGACAAGCGGGAATATTATTTGCTTAGATAATCGTGCAGATCGTTCAATGCCTTCTCCCAACCTTCCTGGTGAGGATTGATCGATTCATCATCTAAAAAGTTCTCCTGTGTTACTTTAAGCGTACTTCCATCACCATTACCGGTAAATAATATGGTTAGCACATGCTCACTGGGCTTTACCACATTGGCAGGCACACTCCAGTTCCAGCTATAGATCAACTTTTCGTTCTCTTTAACTTCCTGGTACTCTCCAGTAATTACTACCGAAGCTTCGCCATCCCTGCCTTCAAACTCATACTTAAACTTACCGCCTTCTTTAACATCAAGCTCAACGCTTTTCAAGTGGCTTTCCGATGGTTTCCACCACTGTTTTAAATCTTCTGGCGTTGTCCAGGCCTTGTATAATTCTAATACGGGTACGGCAAAATCCTTTTCGGCACCCAATCTGTTTGCTGTACTTTCCATAGTGTTAATTTATTTTCTTTACACTACACACATTACATGCCAAGAAATCCTGTTACTCAAAAAGACACACATAGACTTAATTTGAGTAATTTTGAGTCCTTAAATAAATACACCTTAAATGGGTTATAAAAGTTTACAAGTCTGCATTACTGATCTCGAAAAAAACGGTCACCTCATACGCATTAAAGAAGAAGTTGACCCTCATTTGCAAATGGCGGCCATTCATCTGCGCGTTTATGAGCATCAGGGACCAGCCATTTTGTTCGAAAACGTAAAGGGGAGTAAGTTTCCGGCTGTAAGTAACCTGTTCGGCACGTTAGATCGTTCCCGCTTTATTTTTAGGGACACGCTCGACAAGATCAAGACGTTAGTGGATCTTAAAACCGACCCTATGAAGGCGTTTAAACGACCGTTTAGCTATGCTAACGTAGCTTTGACAGCACTATCGGCCCTGCCAATGAAAACCGGCAAAAGCGCACCTGTGAACTTTGGCCGCACGCAAATAAGCGAGTTGCCCCAAGTAATTAACTGGCCTATGGATGGTGGCCCCTTTGTTACCATGCCACAGGTATATACCGAAGATGCCGATAAACCTGGCATCATGAACGCTAACCTGGGCATGTACCGCATTCAACTGGGCGGTAATGAGTATGTGCCGGATAAAGAAATTGGTTTACACTACCAGCTCCACAGGGGCATTGGCGTGCATCAAACCAAAGCTAATGCTAAAGGCCAGCCGTTAAAGGTAAGCATATTTGTAGGCGGACCGCCGTCTCACCCGGTAGCCGCGGTAATGACCTTGCCCGAAGGCTTATCGGAAATGACCTTTGCCGGGGCTTTGGGTAACCGCCGGTTCCGTTATTTTTATGATGCCGAAGGTTTTTGCATATCGGCCGATGCTGACTTTGTAATTACCGGCACAGTAATGCCGCACGAAAACAAACCCGAAGGTCCGTTTGGTGATCACTTGGGTTATTACAGTTTGCAACACCCTTTCCCCTTGATGAAGGTGCATAATGTATACCACCGTAAGGATGCCATCTGGTCGTTCACGGTAGTAGGCCGCCCGCCGCAGGAAGATACCAGTTTTGGCGCACTGATTCATGATATCACCGGCTCGGCCCTGCCATCGGAGATACCCGGCCTTCATGCGGTTAACGCAGTAGATGCAGCGGGTGTTCACCCTTTATTATTTGCCATTGGCAGCGAACGGTACACGCCATATTTAAAAGAACGCCGTCCGCAGGAAATACTTACTATTGCCAACCACATTTTAGGCAAGAACCAGTTAAGCCTGGCTAAATACCTGTTTATAGCCGCCAAAGAAGATAACCCGGCGTTAGACATCAACAACATAGCCGCGTTCCTGAAACATGTTTTAGAACGCATTGATCTTACCCGCGACCTGCATTTTTATACCCGTACCACTATCGACACGCTGGATTATAGCGGAAGCGGTTTAAACAGCGGCAGCAAAGTAGCTATAGCGGTTGCAGGAGAGGTAAAGCGGGAACTATGGACAGAGTTGCCATCGGGCTTTAGCCTTCCCCGCCCGTTCAACATCTTTAAAATGGCTATGCCGGGTGTGCTTTGTATTGAAATACCCAAGTTTATTCACGAAGATGATATTGCCGATGCGCTGGGCATTTTAGACGATCACCTGAAAGATAAAGACCTGAACGGCTTACCACTAATGGTATTATGCGACGATGCCGGCTTTACGGCCGAAACCATGAATAACCTGGTTTGGGTAACCTTTACCCGCAGCAACCCATCGCACGATATTTACGGCATCCGCAGTTTTACCGAGCATAAGCACTGGGGCTGCCATGGTCCGCTGATTATTAACGCGCGCATTAAACCCCACCACGCCCCCGAGCTAATTAAAGACCCGGCGGTAGAAAAGTTAGTAGACAAGATGGGCGAAAAGGGTGGTAGTTTGTACGGGGTGATATAAAGCATGTTGCCTGTGAGAACACGGACAATGGCGGTAGAGAGTTTAATTAATAATCGATTTTGTTAGCCTGAGCTTGTCGAAGATTTTTAGGCTTTTCTAAGTCTTCGACAAGCTCAGACTGACATAGTTATAAAACCAAAGAAATCAAGTTTGTAAACCGGCTTCCTCGTTGACCGTTCAGGCCTCTACGCCTCTCAATGTATAAGCGGGTAAGCAACGCTTACATATGCGCAAGCGTGATTTATAAGCAAGCTAACGGCACAATCAAAAAATCGTTGTATATTAGGGCTCAACCTTATTACTATTGATACCCTTCATACAGAAGCTTTGGCTAAGCTTTATTCTATTTTTTGCGCTGTGTTTTAGCGCCTATAGTCAATCCTTTTATACCGTTGCAGATAATAGCGTTATCAGGCGCGAAACAATAACCCCAACAGGCCTTATTCGAAAAACGTTGAGCAGTTGTGTTTCGGGCGCATTATCTATATCAGTTTTTAATAATACCATGTTTATCACTACTTATAGTGGCGGTTTGTATAAAGCTACTATAACAGAAGATGCGTTAATTAACTGCACAGGCATTGTAACTGCCGGGAACGCAAACGCACTAACGGTGAGCAAGAGCGGGAAACTTTATATGGCATCGGGCACACAACTATACTCGTACGACCCGGCCGTTGGTGGAGGCGTTACTTTAGTAGGTACTATGCCCGATGCTTCATCGGGCGATCTGATCTTTTTTCGGGATGATCTTTATATGGCCGGCAACAACGGGATTTATAAGATCAACCTTACTAATCCAATATTAAGTACACGAGAAATTCCTAACAATGGTCAGGGCTTTTATGGGCTGGTAAGTGTGAGAGACGATAATTACAAAATACATATTTACGGCTTGCGGCTTAGTTCGGGCACCGACCTGGTTGAACTTGATTTAGATAAAAAGTTGGTGCTTAGCAGCCCTTATACTTTACCTTACAGCGTTTATGATGGCGCCAGCGAAATTGAAGTAGGCGGGCCACCATTAATAAAAATTGATAAGATTGACCTGATACAAGAATGCAATTACTACAACAGAGGATACATTGAAGTAACCAGCGGCCCTCATACCGAAGTTTATACCTACACTTTAAACACCGGCGAAACCAATACCACAGGACTATTTAATAATTTAATGCCCGGTACCTATAAACTAACGGTTACCACTACTACAGGTGTACCGCCGGTTGAAGAAGATTTAATAATACCCGATTACAGTTTAACCAAGCCCAAAACCACTTATGAAACCAATATACCTGTATGTGATTTACAGGGTACCGTACAGCTGACAATTAAGGGTACATCTACCACTTACTCTATTAAATACGGCAATGAAGTTTATCCGGCAAATCATGTGTTTAAAATCTTCCCCGATTTTTATCGCTTTATCATCTTAGATCAAAACAACTGTATTGTCGACGATATTAACTTAAATCTAACCAAGGTGGGTCCTTGTAGCCCGGTTACCTTCCCTAACACGTTTACGCCAAACGGCGATGGCATTAACGATATGTTCAGGCCCAGCCAGGATAGCCGGGCCTCAAAATATCAGTTGCATATTTTCAACCGTTACGGGGCATTACTCTTTATATCTAAAGATCTTGCTTTAGGCTGGGATGGTATGAGCCAGGGCAAGGCCATGCCCACAGGTACTTATTACTGGATGGTAACTTATGTGGACATAAATGGCAAACCCGATACGCAAAAAGGCTTTGTAAGTATTTTGAAATAAGTGTTTACAGATCACCAGATACATCTGCATGTATCATGCGCTACGTAAAATCTTCAATAAACTTCATTGCCTGTTCAGGCTTATATGCTTGAATGTATAGCTGGTAAGCGTGGACACACATGAAACGGGCGAACTATATTTTACATAAGGTGTCAGTCTGAGCCTGTCGAAGACTTAACAAGGCGTACAAGTCTTCGACAGGCTCAGACTGATAGAGTTGTATATAACAACAAAGCCGATTCAAAAATGAACCGGCTTTGTTGTTATTTTCTTTAGTTTTCTTTCTTAGTTTCCTTCACAATTACAAACACATCTTCGTTTGCTTTTTTCATGAGGTATTTTTCGCGGGCAAATTTTTCCAGTTTGGCCGGGTTGGAGGTTAACTCGTCGAGGTCTTTACTTACCTGGGCGGTTTCTTTGGTATAAAAGTCGCGCTCCTGTTCCAGTTTACTTAGTTGCTGGCGCTGCTCATATTGCGAGTACAGATCGTTTTTGTCGAAAAACAGCATCCACACTACAAATACTACGGCTACCAGGAAAAACTTATTCTTTAGCAGATCTACAGCGCGTTTCATATTAAGCGGTAATTTGAAATTCATCATAAATGTATGCGGAATAACTGAACCTTACAACTCCTTAATTAACTTTTTGCAGCCGGACGACCCGAGCCTGATGACCTGCGATTTCCGCCACCACCGCCGCCACTACCAAAAGTGCGCTTGCTACCGCCGCCATTACGGTTACCACCGCCTGTGCGGCCGCCACCACCCGAACGACCACCGCCACCCTGGCCTTTCATTTCTTCACGTACCTTATCCAGATTGTTCATCTGTTTCATAGGGTAAGGATGCTCATCGTTTACCGGGATGGATATGGCTATCAATTTTTGAATGTCTCTTAAAAACTCACGCTCTTCGTGATCGCAAAACGAAAACGCAATACCACTGGCACCTGCCCTACCGGTACGGCCAATACGGTGTACATAAGTTTCGGGCACGTTAGGCAGCTCGTAGTTTATAACGTGAGTTAAATCGTCTACATCTATACCGCGTGCGGCAATATCAGTAGCTACCAATACACGGGTAGTACGGTTTTTAAAGTTGGTTAACGCACGCTGACGGGCATTTTGTGATTTATTACCGTGTATAGCCTCGGCAGTAATCCCCTCGCGGCTCAGGTCTTTTACTACCTTATCAGCACCATGTTTGGTGCGGGTAAATACCAGTGCGGTTTTAATGTTCTTGTCTTTCAGGATGTGAGTCAAGAGGTTTCTCTTATCGCCTTTGTCCACAAAAAACATTTCCTGCTGAATGGTTTCGGCAGTAGAAGATATTGGTGTAACCTCTACCCTTTCCGGTTTGTTTAAAATGGTATCGGCCAACTGCTTGATCTCATTAGGCATGGTAGCCGAAAAGAACAATGTTTGACGCTTGGCAGGTACCTTGGCAATAATCTTTTTAACATCGTGCACAAAGCCCATATCCAGCATACGGTCGGCTTCATCTAACACCAAAAATTTCACATGCTCCAGGTGAACAAAGCGTTGGTTCATCAAATCCAGCAAACGGCCCGGCGTTGCTACCAAAATATCTACACCACGGCGTAAAGCCTCGGTTTGTGAATTTTGCGATACACCACCAAAAATAACTAGGTGCTTTAAACCGGTATGACGGCCGTAAGCTGCCAAACTTTCGTCAATTTGGATAGCCAGTTCGCGTGTTGGCGTTAAAATAAGGGCTTTAATGGTTTTTTGTTCTTTATGTTGAGCGCGCTCGTTATAAAGTATTTGCAGTAAAGGGATAGAAAAAGCGGCAGTTTTACCGGTACCGGTTTGGGCGCATCCTAACAGATCTTTGCGGTCTAATATAATAGGGATGGATTGTTCCTGTATGGGGGTTGGTTGAGTATATCCTTCAGTTTTAAGGGCTTTAAGGATAGGCTCAATTAAATTTAAATCTTGAAATAACATGTAAAATGGATAACGTATATGTAAAGCTGTACGGACAGTACAGTATTATGATGAGTTTTAACAATCCGGGATTAATTATGTGGACTGATGCTACAAAGATACGATTTTATTATATACAAAAAAAGCGGGCCGTTTGGCCCGCTTTAAACTGAAAGCTATTTACTTTCAAACTTATAAATGCTATCCATTTTTGAGCTATCGGTTGCGTTTACCTGGAGGTCGGTTATTAAACCGGTGTCTAACGCGTAAACCCAGCCATGCACATTTAATTCCTGGTTACGTGCCCAGGCACCTTGTACAATAGTTGTTTTGCACAAGTTGTTAACCCCTTCAATTACGTTGAATTCAACCATACGGTCAAATTTCTTTTTCTCGTCGGTTATAGCTTCTAATTCGGCGGTATGTTTCTGGTAAACATCTTTAATGGCGCGTAACCAGTTATCAATTAAACCAAATTGTTTATTACCCATAGCTGCCTGCACACCACCACAACCATAATGACCAACTACTATAACATGTTTTACTTTAAGCACATTAACCGCGTAATCCAGCACCGATAATAAATTCAAATCGGTATGCACTACCACATTGGCAATATTACGGTGAACAAATATTTCACCGGGATTGGTCCGTGTAATTCTATCCGCAGGTACACGGCTATCGGCACAACCTATCCACAATATAGGTGGTGTTTGCCCATTGGCTAATTTTACAAAAAACTCCGGGTCTTCTGCCAACGCTTCGTCTACAAATTTGCGGTTACCCTCCATCAAACTTTCATAAGTAATGTGGCTGGTGTCATGCAGCTTTAAATGATTATTTTCCATAATGTTTATATAGTTAGCGCTTAGTGAGATATGTAATTTATGAATTAGTTAATTAATTAAACACTTACAGCACCTGTCTTGTTCCGGCTTTGTAATACAACTCGGCAAGCGTTTTCTGATACCCCGCTATCATACTTTCCAGTTTTATCCGCATATCTATCAACTTCGTTTCGCGGCTGTTGATCAGGAACAGGGTACTCTCACCAAGTTCAAATTTCTGATTCTCTCCCCGTAAAAGCAAGCTTTGATTTTTAACACTTTGCACCTGTACTTCCAGCTGCGATTGATATGCCTGCAGATCGTTATACGAGGTACGGATGTTATTGTTGATTTCCCGGCCCGATTGCTGCAAATCGTAGTTCAATTCCTGCTGTTTAATTTTCACCTCGCGCAGTTTTCCGCGTTCAGCACGCAAAAACAATGGAAACGCAAATTCAAGACCTATTTTATGATTGCTCCAATTGAAATCATAATAATCGGGCACGTAACCGCCGAAATTACGCCTGCTGGATATTAACGATCCGCTGATGTTAATCTTGGGTTTCAGCAATTCTTGCCGGTAAGCGCGTTCAACGGCAAGTTGCCCGCCTTTAGTTTGTAATTTTATTATTTCGGGGTGTTGTGTAGCAGCTTGCCTAACCAAGGTATCGAGCACCAGTTTGCTTAGATGCTCCACATTACCATCTACCCTTTGCGGTACGGCATCTTCCGGAAGCTCCATAGGGTTTCCCTGCTCGTTCCATAAATGGTTAGATAAAACCAGGCGGGCATTCAACAGCTCTATCTTATTTTTTTCGAGCTGTATCAAACGTTCCTGCACGGTTACATAGGCCTCTACCGAATCAATGGAAGCCTTATCGCCAATGATGGTTTGCGTGCTCACCGCTTTAAAACGGCGCTGCGCCAGTTCCACGCCTTCAATAGTTAAGGCCAGCTGCCGGTGCGCATAGTACCAGCCCCAGTAGTCTTTAGCTATTTGGTACCAGGTACCGTTAATTTGCTTTACCCTTTCGGCTTCGGCGTACTGCACCATAATGCGCGATTGCCTCAACGTACTGCGGCGTGCATCAATAATTAAACCCTGACCAAGCGGCACTGTTAACCCAACTCCGGTTAAACCGGCGGTACTGGTACGCGTTTCGGGGTTAGTGTAATAGCCTACGTTACGGTCATAACCTACTTTTAAATCGGCACCGGCCAGCCATAGCGGCACTTTAAGTTCGCTTGTCCAGTGGTTATAATAATCGGTACCGCCAAAAAGCTTACGGCCAAAATTTGCTTTCAAATTGGGGTCGAAATAACCTAACGATTGCAGCACGTTTGCGCGCGCAGCATCGGTAAATAAGGCTGCTTGTTTAATAATAGGATGGTACCTAAAAACCATCATTTGCAAATCATCGAGGGTAAATACCTTGCCGGTATCGGCTCTTTGCCTGTTTTGAGCGCCAGCCGTGTTTACAAACAACAGCATAGTACCTAACATGGCAATGATATAGAATTTTACTTTTAGTATCTTCATATATATTCCAGTTAGTGCTACTAACTTTTTTTATCTTTCTCCTTGTCTTTATTCGTTTCCGGTTCTTTTTCCAGGCTTGGCGGGAAACCGTTGAGCTGTCGCCATATTTCATACCATACCGGCACAGATCTTAAAATAATGCGGCCATACACGCCCGAGCCCTGCCTTAACTGTTCGGGCCATGGTTCATCATTGGTTGGAACCGGGTTATCCTGCTTTACCAGTAAGCGGTACTTACCGCCCGAACTGCTCACCTTATCAATGGCAAACACTTTACCGGCAAAGGTACCTACGGCAACCGATGGCCACCCCGAAAATTGAATAGATGGCCAGCCCTCAAACTGCAACCTCACAACACTGGTATCTAACACCAGCGGAACGTCCATAGCGCTAATGTAGATTTCGGCAGCTACCTGCGGCGATTTGGGCTGAAGCGTAGCAACAGATTCGCCTTCTTTTATATTTTCGCCTATACCTGCTTTCATGGTTTTTACCACAAAGCCCGATTGCGGCGCCCTCACTACATACAAGCCACGCCGCACGTTAATATTAGCAATATCGTTACGCAGCTTGGCAATATCGCCCTGCACACCGGCCCGGCCCGAAATGGCCGAACCCAAATCTGATTGTGCCTTAGCAACCGTTTCCTGGTATTTTGCACGGATATTGTCTAACTCAATACGGGCGTTGACGAGTCCCTGGAACGAATTGTTCAGCTTGTTTTGCTGGCTAACCACTTTGGCCATATCTTCCTGAAGTTTCAGTCTACGCGTTTCTATATCGGTTAGTGAAAATAAACCGTTGCGGTAACCGGCTTCGTAACGTGCCAAACGCGACTTACTAACGTCGTAAAAGTTTTTAACGGCCACCAGGTCGGCACTGTCAATATCAACATAGTTTTTAGCCTGCCTTACCTTGTTTTCGGCAGCACTTAACTGAAAACGCAACCCGCTTCCTAACGCCTGAATTTGAGCATTGGTAGCCTTTATTTTTTGAACCGCAGCATCTTCGCTTCCGCGTTTAGCATTCAACTGCTCGTTTAACCTTTCCGGCAGTTCGGGGTCAAAGTAGGATTGACTTGTTTCGGATATCACCAATATGGTATCACCTTTTTTAACCTCTTGCCCTTCGCGTACTGCCCAATGTTCTATACGGCCGCCAATTTGATTTTGAACCGTTTGCGGACGGTCTTCCGGGCGTAATGCTGTTACCGTACCACGGCCGGGTATAGTTTGCCGCCAGGGCAGCAATAGTATTATGATGAATACAACAAATACAAACATCAGTATACGGCCTAATGTACGTGCACCTTTGCTGGGTAATATTTTTTCTGCCGATTTTAAAGAAAGATCTTCCCAGTTTGACAGCTGCTCTAAAAATTTAGGTTCCTTATTCATGTTCAGTTATTCCTTCCTCCAACTCCAAATCGGTTACTACGGCCAGCTTTTCGCTTCCGGTAACCATATCAAATACAGTGTTCATGTTGGTCATGAGTTTTTCTATAGCGTAGGTAATTTGTACTATGATAACTTCGGCGGCCACAAACTGCCCGAACGACATTGCACGCGTAACTACAAAGTAAGAGCCCAGCAGTAGCAGGCCACCCATTAACAGCGTGCGCATAAAAATGGCACTCGCAAAAAAACGTTTCAAAATAGAAAAGTGATCGTTACGGGCTTGCAGATACTTGGCCGTAATTTTATCTGTTACGGCTATAATCTGGTCGCGTTTTACAGCGCTTTGGCGGTAGGGTTCCAAGTCGGCAGCTATCTCTTCTAAATAGCCTACTACCTCGTATTTATACTCCGATTCTTCAATACTCGTATCAACCCCGGGCTTAAAATAAAGGGTTAGCATAAATATTACGAAAATGATGACCAAGATTCCGAACGCTATAAAAAACGGATGGTAAAAAGATAACAATATGGCACTAAAAAATATTTGAACCGCTGCAGCAACAATCTCAACCAGCAGCTTGGTTAATCCTTTTTGTATGGTAAGGATATCAAAAAACCGGTTAATAAGCTCCGATGGGTTTTCACCTTCCAGTTCTTTCTTTTTAATACGGGGAAGCCTGTAGGCAAACTCGAGCGCCATTTTGGCGAATATTTTTTGCTCCACCACCTCCACTAACGATAATTGACCAATAAGCAGCAAGCCGCCTATAATAATACCTAAGAGTATAACACCAATTAACAAGTAGGTTGAACTGTATATAGCCCCGTTTGATAATAAGTTAAATACTGCTGTAGTACCTAAAGGCAACGTAAGTCCAATTAAACCAATAAGTACGGCATAAATAAATATGTAATTGATGGTGGAACGCTCGTAGTGCAGCATACGTACGAGCCGTTGCCATGGCGTTAGAGTAGCGTTATGATGATTTTTTTTCATTTGTTAAATTTTGTTAACATGTTCCCGGGTTTTTGAATACCCTCACAGTGATTCGTAGCTCCCTTTAAAGCACTCAATATGCCGGTATAGGTGTATGCTATTTGATAACGGATGTTACTAATGTACTGTAAGCTAATGTTTGCAACATGTTTTACGTTGGAAGCCTCACAAGAGTGGACTATGCCAAAGAATATTTGATTTGTTTGTTATTGATTAAAGGTTGCCGGCTTAGTATCGGTCACCTATAAAATCCAGTCAATTTTATTTAAAAACTAATTAAAATGCAGGCACCTTGTACTCGTCTGTTACTTGGTAAAGCCTTACAAAAATGCATTATGCCTGTAATTATGAATAGTTCCCAGCACGTCCATATCTATATAGCTGGAGTTAGATCCATCTATAATAACATGCGATTAGGCAGGTAAACCAGTTAAAGTAACTTGTATAGCAGCTCTATTTAAAAATGCAACTTCTTCGGCAATGCTCTGCTTACCACTTCCTCATTATCACTATTACCTACATGATAAATAGAGTTCACAGAAATTCATGCTCGGTAGACAAATACATCTGCCGTAACACTTACACCATTTAGCAAATAGGCTACACCGTTATTCAAACGGAATAATCCTTAGTCACAAATGGGAAATGAAGGTAATCGAGCAGGCTTGAAGCTTTAAAAAAACGCTGAACAAGTTATTAACCGTAATTACGGCTTTAAGCTAACCTGGCGTCGGGAGGCGGAGTGGGTACCGAGGGATGATGATTAGGCTGATAAAGCGAATGCTCGAAGCCCAGTTGTGTGATAGTTTGAATAAACAAAGGAATGGTTACCTCATGATAACTGTATAAGCAATCCTCATCGAAAAACTTTTTATCCTTGTTTCCTTCTTTATCGGGATCGTCTTTTTCGTTCTTGTTCTCCAGTTCCAGCTGCATAATTACAGCGTTCACCGTTTTGTTGTTCAGCGATAAAAATGCAGGCGCAACCGATATGATCATCTTCGAAATAAAGATCATCATGAACAGTAAACACAGCAATATTTTATATGGCCTGATTTTCATCAACTGCAATTATAACCTTTTTTTCGTACATTAATTTTTCAAAAACCTATAATTACATAACCATAACATTTGTTTTAAAGAATATTAATTTGGAAAATCTGCACATAGAGCAAATACGCCCCAACCTTACCTGGCGCCTGCGGCACGAGGTTTTGTACCCCGCCCAGCCCCTGCATACCATGCATATGGAAGAAGATGATAACGGGCTGCATTTCGGCGCATTTTATGATAACCAGTTGGTTAGCGTGGTTTCCTTGTTTCAGCGTGGAACAGATTTTCAGTTCCGCAAGTTTGCCGTGTCGGCGCAAATGCAACATAAAGGAGTAGGCCGGGCTTTACTGCAATACATTACCAACTTTGCTACCGGGCAGAGAGGTACACGTATTTGGTGTAACGCCAGGATAAGTGCCATTAATTTTTATATTAAAGCTGGGTTCAGTTCCACCGGGCAAACATTTTCAAAAAATGGTTTCGATTATGAAATACTTGAAAAAATGCTGCCATAAAAAAACCGGTTTGACCTAACAATCCGGTTTCTTTAAACTATTAACTATGAAATTTTACTCACCACAAAACAACATCTTTGTTATTAACTTTATATTAACACATTAACAAGTTAAACACTTGTTAAGCACCATATATTAGTGTTCTACTATTGGGTAGCTTTGTTATATTTGCTACTTGAGTAACATGTTTTTTACGAATAATTATGTCTGAAAATACTATTGACAATAAGCCGCAGCATGTGCCTGTGGTTACCGATGCTTCCCTTTCATTTCTGGAAAAATATATTAACAATTCTTCACCTACCGGTTTTGAATGGAAAGGCCAGGAATTATGGCTTGATTATTTAAAGCCGTATATTGATACGTATTATGTAGATAATTATGGTACAGCGGTAGGTATTATTAACCCGCAGGCCGAGTATAGGGTAGTAATTGAAGCTCATGCCGATGAAATTTCGTGGTTTGTAAACTACATTACCAGCGACGGTTTAATTTATGTAATTCGCAACGGCGGTTCTGATCATCAAATTGCGCCTTCAAAACGGGTAAACATCCATACCGATAATGGCATTGTAAAAGCAGTATTTGGCTGGCCTGCCATCCATACCCGCCAGGGCGGCGATAAAGAAGAAGCCCCAAGCCTGAAAAACATATTTTTAGACTGCGGCTGCACCACTAAAGATGAAGTGGAAGCCATGGGCATACATGTAGGCTGTGTAATAACTTATGAAGATGAGTTTTCGGTTTTAAATAACCGTTACTACATGGGGCGTGCGCTGGATAACCGCGCCGGTGGTTTTATGATTGCCGAAGTTGCCCGCTTGCTTAAAGAAAACAATAAAAAACTACCCTTTGGTTTATACATTGTAAATGCTGTGCAGGAAGAAATTGGCTTGCGTGGCGCCGAAATGATAGCCCATAAAATTAAGCCGCATGTGGCTATTGTAACCGATGTTACGCACGACACACAAACGCCTATGATCAATAAGATTACCCAGGGCGATCTGGCTTGCGGTCGTGGTCCGGTGGTATCATACGCACCTGCTGTTCAAAACAACCTGAATAAGTTATTGATAGAAACTGCAAAAGAAGCGCAAATTCCTTTTCAGCGCCAGGCATCATCGCGTTCAACCGGTACCGATACCGATGCCTTTGCTTACTCTAACGATGGCGTACCATCTGTTTTAATATCGTTACCGCTCCGTTATATGCACACCACGGTAGAACTTATTCATAAAGAAGACGTAGACAATGTGATACGCCTTATTTATGAAATGCTGCTGAACATAAAGCCAGGACAGGATTTCCGTTATATTAAATAAATATTATTTTTAACATAAACCCGTACTTTTATAAACAACTGTTTAGCCTAAACGCTTATTTAATTATATTTACACAACTATGAAACCAACATTACTGATATTGGCCGCAGGTATGGCCAGCCGCTATGGCAGCATGAAACAAGTAGATGGCTTTGGACCTAATGGCGAAACCATTATAGATTATTCTATTTACGATGCCATTAAAGCCGGCTTTGGTAAAGTAAGCTTTATCATTCGCGAAGAGTTTTTAGACTCTTTTAAAGCCATATTTGAACCTAAACTGGCTGGTCGTATAGAAACCGATTATGTGTTTCAAAGTTATGACCTTACCCAATTTGGTATCGATAAAACAGTTGAGCGTTCAAAACCATGGGGAACAGCACACGCTGTATTAGCTGCCCGCAACCAGGTTAACGAGCCATTTTGTGTAATTAACGCCGATGACTTTTACGGTTACGAAGCCTTTGAAAAAATGGCAGAGTTTTTAACTACTGAAGTTAGAGACGATTTCTATTCTTTAATGGGTTACCAGATAGATCGTACCCTGAGCGATTACGGTTCGGTATCGCGCGGTGTATGTAAGGTTGAAGATGGCAAAATGGTGGAAGTGAACGAGCGCACCGAGGTATACTTTAAAGACAGCGATGTGTTTTACAAAGATGCCAGCGGCGAGCACCAGTTACCTAACGATACGCGCGTATCTATGAACTTTTGGGGCTTTACTCCTGCCGTTTTCAAACAAAGCGAAGAAATGTTTAAGAAGTTTGTGGACGCCAATGAAAGCAACCCTAAGGCTGAATTCTTTATTCCTTTAGTAGCCGATGAACTGATTAAAACAGGCGTTGCCGAGTTTAAAGTAATCCCAACCGGTAATAAATGGTTTGGCGTTACTTATAAAGAAGATAAATCTATTGTACAGGCCAGCATCTCCGAACTGGTGAGCAATGGTACCTATCCAACTAATTTGTGGGCATAACACAATTGGTATATTTGTTTTATAAGGCTCTGCTGATTAAGCAGAGCCTTTATTATTTACACGGATATGTCAATACTCACATGACGACTGCATAACATTTTGGCTTTTTCAAGGTTAAAACAAAATGCGGATCTCGAAACCATTCCAATTATCGTTTATAATCATTCTCTTAGGTTTGTGCACTCAGGCATGGGCACAGGTAGACGGTTCGGCAGTTGATTCGCTCAAAGCGGACTCTCTAAGGGCAAAGCGGGAACGCGTAATTAAAGCCGATGATCACAGCCAGCAATATGATGTTGGTAATTTGGTAAAGGATATTTTTCATCCTAAACGCCAGCCCGATTCTGTCCTGAAAAAGCCTTCCGGCATTACCATTATACCCAACATCGCCTCCAACCCTACTATTGGTTTCCAGGTAGGTATTAAAGCCGTGGCTGGCCGTAAACTGGGAAACGATCCCACAACGCTAATGTCGGTAGCGGCAACTTCGGCGTCAATTACCACTAAAGGCATTATCTATTTCTATTTAAATCACAACATATTCACACCTGGCAACCGCTGGAATTTCCAGGGGAGTTTGGTAGTAGCCAAGACTGTTACGCCCGATTTTGGGCTGGGCATAGGTCAAACAGCGGGCAGCAGTGCTCAAGACATCGCCCTGAATAACCCGTCGCGAAAGGGTTTTGTGCTGAACTCTTACTTCTATAACTTTAGGGAAAAGGCATACAAAGAGGTTGCTAAAAATCTGTTTGTAGGTGCCGGGGTATCGTTCGACGTCCGCCGAAAAATTGAAGATCGCATATCAACAACTGAACTGACCCCGTATAATGTTTATAGTGACCGTTACGGATTTAACCGTGGCGGGTATTCATCCAACGGCTTGCTTTTTAACATACAGTATACTTCGCGCGATAATCAAAACCGTGCCTATAAAGGTATTTATGCAGATGCGGGTTTTCGGGTAAACCAAACCTGGATGGGTAGCAGCAAGGGGGCACTGCAATTTGTTACCGACTTCAGAAAATACTGGAGTTTATCCACCCGCAATCCCGAACATGTGATTGCTATTTGGAACTGGGGATCGTACCTGGCCAGTGGCGCCCTACCCTACCTGGAACTTCCCGGACCGGGTAAAGATCCGAGCCTGCGCAGTGGCAGGGGCTATACGGTTGCTTACTTTAAAGGTACGCAATACAACTATTCGGAGGCCGAGTACCGCTTCCCAATCACCAAAAATAAATTCATTAGTGGCGTCACTTTTTTTAATATGCAAACCGCTAACGATGAGTTAGGCACCAAACTATTTGAACACTGGCAACCCGGTGGTGGCGCAGGTTTACGTGTACTGTTCAACAAGGCCACCCGCACCAACTTGTGCCTCGATTATGCCTTTGGCAAGTATGGTTCTAAAGGGTTCTTTTTAGGTTTGAACGAAGCTTTTTAGTAAGGCTTGCTTAATATCGTTTACTGCAAACCATCGTTAATAAATTGCTGTTCTTTTAGCTGTTAGCGTTATATTTACCATAACAGATTCAACCCAACTTATGGAGTTTAAAACATTAAGCAATACCCAAAGCGTAGCGCTGCAAAGCAACAAGCTCATCATAAAAACAGCGGAGGCAGAAGCTCACGTTACTATATACAGCCCAACTATTATAAGGGTAAACGTTACACGGCAACTCAATAATACAGAGGCTTCTTTTGCTGTAATACAGGAACCGCTATCAACCTTTGAGTATGAAGAAACCAATACCGAAGTGATTGTTAAAACTTCGGCATTAGTTTTACGCATTAGCAAATCCCCTTTGCGCTTTGCTTTTTATACGCTTGAGGGTAAATTACTGAGTCGTGATGATGAACGATTTGGAATCAACTGGCAAAATAGCCATGTCATCAATTACCGTGAGTTGCAACCCAATGAAAAATTTATTGGCTTAGGCGAAAAAGTGGGTAACCTTAACCGCCGTGCCAGTTCTTTTATCAACTGGAACACAGATGCCTCAGACCACACGCCCCTAACCGACCCACTATATGAAACTTTTCCTTTTTTTATTGGCATACATAGCGAACTAACCTACGGCTACTTTTTAGACAATACACATAAAAGCTACTTCGATTTCGGTGCCTCGTGCGACGACCAGTTTATTTGGATGGGTGCCGATGACGGCGACCTGAACTATTACTTTTTTGGTGCCCAAACCGTAGCCGGCATTATTGAAGATTACACCTGGCTAACCGGTCGCATGGAAATGCCGCCGTTGTGGAGCCTGGGTTATCAGCAATGCCGCTGGAGTTATATGAGCGCACAGGAAGTACTGGACGTAGCAGCTAAGTTCCGCGAGCATAAAATACCGGCCGATGTAATGTATTGCGATATAGATTACATGGAAGGCTTTAAGATATTCACCTGGAACAATGAGACATTTCCCGATCCCAAATCTTTTATAGACAAGCTTAAGGCCATGAACTTTAAGCTCATTACCATTGTGGATCCCGGTATTAAGGTAGAAGAAGGCTACCAGCAATATGACGAAGGTGTGCAAAAAGGCTACTTTGCTACCTACCCTAACGGCGAAAATTACGTTGGTGAAGTTTGGCCCGGCCGCTGCCACTTCCCCGATTTTTTCCGGGAAGATGTGCGCGAGTGGTGGGGTGCTGCCTTTACGGCCCTTACCGACCCCGGTGTTGAAGGCTTTTGGAACGACATGAACGAGCCTGCCGTTTGGAACCAAAACATGCCCTGGATAGTAAAATTTGGCGATAAGTTTATGCCTGAGGTGCGCAACGTATACGGCATGATGATGGCTAAAGCTACTTATGATGGCACCCGCAAGATATTGGGCAACAAGCGTCCGTTCGTGTTAACGCGTGCGGCTTATTCCGGGACACAACGCTTTTCGGCAGTGTGGACCGGAGATAATACCGCTACTGATGAGCATTTGCTGTTAGGCGCTCGCCTGGTGAATAGCTTGGGCGTAAGCGGCATGGCTAATGTGGGTGTGGATATTGGCGGTTTTAGCGGCAACCCTACCCCCGAAATGATGGTGCGCTGGAACGCATTGGGTACTTATACGCCTATGTACCGCAACCACTCCATTAAGGATTCCGATTTCAGGGAGCCATGGCAATATGGCGATGCAAACATGGCACTTATCAAAAAGTCAATTGAAGAACGTTACCGCTTACTGCCATATATCTACTCTTCATTTTACCAAACCACGCAAACCGGTTTACCCTTAAACCGCACCTTGGCTATCGACTACACACACGATGAAGCGGTTTACTATGAAGATTACCAAAACCAGTTTTTGTTTGGTGACGGACTATTGGTAGCGCCTGTAGTAAGTACCGAATTAACTGCTAAAGTGTACCTGCCCTGCGGCGATTGGTACCGTTTTGGGAGCGATGAAAAGTATGAAGGCGGACGAGAATATGTAGTTGATGCCCCATTAGCCGATTTGCCTGTATTTGCTAAGGCAGGTGCTATCATACCACTTCAAAAAGTTATACAGAGCACTCAGGATGCGGGTGATGGCCTATTGGAACTGCATGTTTGGAACAGTAAAGAAAGCAGCAGCTTTGTTTATTATGAGGATGATGGTAATACTTATGATAATGAAAAAGGCGTTTTCCATAAACGGGTGATTAGCTTTGACCCTGCTGCAGGTACTGTTACATTATCGGCAGTGGAAGGAACTTACGCATCAAAGTATACGCATTTACAGTTAACAATGCATGGCGTCGATATAATTAGTGAGGCTAAGCCGGTGAAGAATAACCAAGAGGAGATTGTAATCAAATATTAAAGGCTTTATTTGTACCACTCTGTCATTTCAAGTGATAACGAGAAAAATCTTTTTGAAGCGATATTTGGTAACCTGCCAATATGAAAAGATCTCTCACTATCGTTCGAGATGACAATTTGATTTACACAAACACACCTTGCTCCATAAACAAAGAAGTCCCCTTGCAGCATGCAAGGGGACTTCTTTGTTTATATAAGCGGATGTCTTATAAAACTGCAGATTTTACAGTTTTGATGATACGTGCTGCTACTTTGTATGGATCGGCAGCCGAGTTAGGGCGACGATCTTCCAGGTAACCGCTCCAGCCTTTTTGTACAGTGTACAATGGAATACGGATTGATGCACCACGGTCAGATACACCATAGCTGTAATCGTTAATAGAAGCAGTTTCGTGTTTACCGGTTAAACGTAATTCGTTATCGGCACCGTAAACTTCAATGTGCTCTTTTACTACCGGGCGGAAAGCTTCTAAGATCTTCTTATAAGTTTCTTCGCTTGCAGCGGTACGTAAGGTTGTGTTAGAGAAGTTAGCGTGCATACCCGAACCATTCCAGTCTAAAGTGCCTAATGGTTTGCAATGCCAGTTGATAGAAACACCATAAGTTTCACCAATTCTTTCTAATAAATAACGGGCAACCCATATCTGATCACCTGCTTCCTTAGCACCTTTTGCAAAAATCTGGAATTCCCATTGTCCGGCAGCAACTTCAGCATTGATACCTTCAACGTTTAATCCAGCATCTAAACATACGTCTAAGTGCTCTTCAACAATATCACGACCGAATGCGTTGTTAGCACCTACCGAGCAGTAGTAAGGGCCTTGCGGACCTGGATAACCACCTGCTGGGAAACCTAATGGTTTGTTAGTTTCAGGATCCCATAAAAAGTACTCTTGCTCAAAACCAAACCAAAAATCGTTATCATCATCCTGGATCAACGCACGACCGTTTGACTCATGAGGCTCACCGGCTGAATTCAAAACTTCGCACATTACTAAATAACCTTCTTTACGTTGCGGATCAGGGCAAATAAATACCGGTTTTAAGATACAATCAGACGAACCGCCTGGTGCTTGCTCAGTTGAAGAACCGTCAAAGCTCCAGTTTGGGCAATCTTCCAGTTTACCTGAAAAATCTGCTTCAATTTTGGTTTTGCTACGTAAACTTTGGGTTGGTTTATAACCATCCAACCAGATGTACTCTAATTTTGCTGCCATTTTTGTAGTGTTGTTAACTAATTTAGGGAAAGTATCTATATAATTTTGTTTTTTGTAATATTTAAAGGCTAATATAAAACTTTCCGTACCAAATCTTTAAAAATTTTACGAATTAACAAACTTTATTTTAAATACAGCGTAAAAACATAGTTTTAATTCTGACTAAATCAATCACTTATAACAAAATTAATTATAGTGAAAATAATTATCTTAGGCTGTGATGGCTTAATCAGAATAAATCTAAAGCACTTAGTTAACTGTTTGCAGGAAATTGCCACGCTATAGCTTACTATCAAATAGTGTTAAGCAGAAAAACATAAAGCATAAAAAAGCCTCCCAATTAAAATTGGGAGGCTCTGTATGGTATAGCTAAACTACTTATTTAACTTCTTCAAAGTCAACGTCAGTAACTGTATCGCCACCGGCTTGTGGGTTAGCACCGGCATCAGCACCAGGCTGACCACCTTGCTGGCCTTCGGCCGAAGCTTTGTACATATCTTCTGAAGCTGCAGCCCATGCAGTGTTCAACTCTTCCTGAGCAGACTCAATGCTGGTGAAATCTTTAGAAGAGTAAGCTGTTTTCAGTTTCTCTAAAGCCGATTCGATAGGTGCTTTTTTGTCAGCAGGTATCTTATCGCCGTATTCTTTCAATTGCTTTTCAGTTGAGAAGATCAAGGCATCAGCACCGTTCAATTTTTCAACTTCTTCTTTTGCTTTTTGATCAGAATCAGCGTTAGCTTCAGCTTCTTCTTTCATTCTCTTGATCTCTGCATCAGTTAAACCTGATGAAGCTTCGATACGGATCTTTTGCTCTTTACCGGTTGCTTTATCTTTAGCAGATACATGTAAGATACCGTTGGCATCAATATCAAAGGTAACCTCTACCTGTGGTACACCACGTGGCGCAGGTGGAATGCTATCTAAGTGGAAACGACCCAAAGTACGGTTTTGAGCAGCCATAGGGCGCTCGCCTTGTAAAATATGGATCTCTACCGAAGGCTGGTTATCAGATGCGGTTGAGAAAGTTTCCGATTTTTTACTTGGAATAGTAGTGTTCGACTCAATTAAACGTGTCATTACACCACCCATAGTTTCAATACCTAATGAAAGTGGAGTTACGTCTAACAATAACACATCTTTCACCGAACCATCTAATACACCACCTTGAATAGCTGCACCAATGGCAACAACCTCATCGGGGTTAACACCTTTTGAAGGAGCTTTACCAAAGAATTTCTCAACAGCTTCTTGTATGGCAGGGATACGGGTTGAACCACCTACTAAGATAACCTCATCGATATCTGAAGTACTGTAACCTGCATTTTTCAAAGCAGTTTTACAAGGCTCAATAGTACGTTTGATCAGGCTATCGGCCAGTTGCTCAAATTTAGCACGGCTTAATTGCTTAACCAAGTGCTTAGGCATACCGTCAACAGCGGTAATGTATGGCAAGTTAATTTCGGTAGTTGCAGAGCTCGACAATTCAATTTTAGCTTTTTCAGCAGCTTCTTTTAAGCGTTGCAAAGCCATTGGATCGCGGCGCAGGTCGAAACCTTCGTCACTCTTAAACTCGTCGGCCATCCAGTCAATAATAACCTGGTCAAAATCGTCACCACCTAAGTGTGTATCACCATCGGTAGATTTTACTTCGAACACGCCATCACCTAAATCAAGGATAGATACGTCATGTGTACCACCACCGCAATCAAATACGGCAATTTTCATATCCTTATGTGCTTTATCCAAGCCGTAAGCCAGGGCAGCAGCAGTAGGTTCGTTAATTATACGACGTACTTTTAAACCGGCAATTTCACCAGCTTCTTTAGTAGCCTGACGCTGAGCATCATTAAAGTAGGCCGGTACGGTAATAACCGCTTCGGTAACTTCGGCACCCAAAAAGTCTTCCGCAGTTTTCTTCATTTTTTGAAGAATCATGGCAGAGATTTCTTGAGGAGTGTATTTACGGTCGTCAATTTCTACACGAGGTGTATTGTTGTCGCCTTTTACCACGGAGTAAGGTACGCGTCCGGCTTCTGTAGTAACCTCATTAAATTGGTTACCCATAAAGCGCTTAACAGAATAAACGGTTTTTGTAGGGTTAGTAATTGATTGACGCTTAGCAGGATCACCCACTTTACGTTCGCCATTATCAACAAAAGCAACTACTGATGGTGTAGTGCGCTTTCCTTCGCTGTTGGCAATAACTACCGGCTCGTTACCTTCCATTACTGCTACGCAGGAGTTTGTTGTTCCTAAGTCGATTCCAATGATTTTAGACATATGATTGTTTTTTCCTTTTTATTAATTGTTATTAACAATCACTATTTATCAAGGGTTGTGCCAACGTTTTAATGGCAGAAATTATTGTGAAAGTTTATGGCTATTATCAGTCTTAGTCATATTAAACAAAGATTCTGGTGACAGGTTGGCAGAAAATATTTAGATATTCAATAACAGTATCGGTCATATTCGCCTGACATTGACATTCTGCATTTAAGCAAACGTATATTGTGCCTTTAGCCATTATAACTGAATGGTAAACATTTCATTCGATCTATTTAACTATTTTAGAAGTATATAACTTTGATAGTCTCCTTAATTTGTACACCATGTTTTTACTGGAATCGGAACGTTTGAAATTGATCCCGTTAAGCTATGATCAATTAATACTGGTTAGTGAGAATAGAGCCGTGTTAGAAAAGTCTTTAGGTTTGAACCCATCGGCTATGCAGATAGACGATTACAATAGTGCTGAGCTAAAGGCTGCTTTTAAAAACCATTGGCTGCCTAACACACAAACACACCCCGATCTATATCAATGGTATACCAGTTGGGAGGTGGTTTTAGAAGCATCGAACACCTCTATTGGCAGCATTTGTTTCGGTGGCTATCCAGATGATTATGGCGAAACGACTATAGGCTACCTTATAGATCAACAGCATTGGGGACAAGGCTACGCAACCGAAGCAGTACTCACCTTAATTAACTGGGGATTTAAATTCAGTGTACTGAAAACCCTAAAAGCCGACGCACAGTTAAATAACCCCGCATCACAACGTGTGTTAGTGAAAGCTGGCTTTTTACCAACTCACAAAGACGACACTCACCAGCATTTCAAACTACGTAATACTTCTGCCAGTTATTAAAACTATATAATTAAATTTAATACCCCCCGCATATGTTCGCACCGCTTATTACACATATTCAAAAATTCGTCCCGCTTACTGCTGAGGAACAGGAATTGGTTATGAGCTATCTGAAATACGAAGAGGTTTCTAAAAAGAAATATCTGCTGAGCGAAGGTGATGTATGCAATGCGCAGTATTTTGTGGTGGAAGGCTGCGTGAGAATGTATTTCATCAAAGAAAGTGGGGTTGAGCAGATTGTGCAGTTTGGTATTGATAATTGGTGGATCAGCGATTATACCAGCTTTACCATACAGAGTCCTTCGCAGTTTTATATACAAGTTGTGCAACAAAGCAAAGTAATTGTGTTGAGCCACACCCGGCAAGATGAATTGCTGGATAAGCTTCCCAAACTCGAACGGTATTTCCGGCGCATTTACCAACGGGCTTACGCTGCGGCACAAACCCGATTGATCTTTTTCAACGACTTATCGGGCGAAGAAAAATATCATCACTTCGCCAGTCGCTTCCCCGACTTTGTGCAACGCATACCCCAGTACATGCTGGCTTCCTACCTGGGTTTCACACCCGAGTTTTTGAGTAAGGTAAGAGCAAAAAACCAATAACATATTCTGCTGTCAATTTACTTTCTTAATCATGATTAAGATTTTGGCTTGTGCGCTTATGCACCTTTGTTGTGTCCAAACAACATACGGACTAAACTACATTCACAAATCTTAAAATATAAGAATCATGGAAACCAGAATTAACATCAACGAAATTGATCCGGCAGCTTACAAGGCTATGTATGCGTTAGAAGGTTACATCCAAAAAAGCGGATTAAATAAAAAGTTGTACGAACTCATTAAGATCCGCGCCTCACAAATAAATGGTTGTGCCTATTGCCTGGATATGCATACCAGAGATGCCCGAAAATTGGGCGAAACCGAACAACGTATTTACGTACTTCCTGCATGGCGTGAAACAAACTTTTTTAACGAAGAAGAGCAAGCCGCACTGGCCTTAACCGAAGAAGTGACCAACATACAAGGTCATGTAAGCACTGCAACTTACAAACGTGCAGTAGAAATATTGGGTAATAATTTAACCGCACAGGTGATAATGGCTGCTGTAACTATCAACGCCTGGAATAGGATTGCGATTACAACGCACTTAATGCCTGAGCTGGAAAAGTAAGCATGATAGAATTTTGCTCAAAACAAAAGCGGCCTGCTCGAATGAGCAGGCCGCTTTCAGTAATATCGTAATTTAAAAATTACTCGCCTTTTTCAGCGTTGTCTTCGTTTTTGGCAGGAGCTTCAGGAGCTTCTTCTACAGCTGGTGTAGCAGTTGCTTCTGGTTCGGCAACTACTGCATCATCAGCAGGAGTTACTTCTGCGGTTGCAGCCGGAGCAGCATCAGTAGTAGCAGCCTTAGAACCACCACCACGACGACGGGTAGCTTTCTTAGCAGGAGCAGCAGTATCGGCAACACCGTATACAGTGTTGTAATCTACCAGCTCAATAATTGCCATTTCGGCGTTATCACCCAAACGATTTTCTAACTTGATGATACGGGTATAACCACCCGGACGGGTAGCCACTTTTTCAGCAATTTCGCGGAACAGAATTGTAACTGCCTCTTTGTTTTGCAGGTAGCTAAATACAGTACGACGTGAGTGAGTAGTATCGTTTTTTGATTTGGTGATCATTGGCTCAACATAAACACGTAGTGCTTTTGCTTTTGCTAATGTAGTTTGAATGCGCTTGTGCAGGATAAGCGATGAAGCCATGTTACCTAACATTGCCACGCGGTGGCTTTTGGTACGGCCTAAGTGATTGTGTTTTTTTCCGTGTCTCATTGATTGTTAATTTTCGCACGTGCATACCGTTGGGCGGCTGTTTAAGTCAAGCCCGCGGAATTATGCCCTCGCTTATTGTATATTAATGAAGGCCTGGGATGCAGTGTTAAAGTGGAAGCTTAACACATTATCCCAAACCTATTATCAGAGGATTACTCCTCGTCTAATTTGTATTTGGCCAGGTTCATACCAAAGGATAATCCTTTTGATTTAACCAGGTCCTGAATTTCAGTTAAAGATTTTTTACCGAAGTTTCTGAACTTTAACATATCAGCTACGTCGTATGATACCAGATCAGCAAGGCTGCGGATATCAGCTGCTTTTAAGCAGTTTAATGCACGTACCGAAAGGTCAAGGTCAACCAGTTCAGTTTTCAGGATCTTACGCATATGCAAGATTTCTTCATCAACTTCTTTGGTTTCTTCTTTAGCCTGAGCCTCTAACATCATGTTCTCATCAGAGAATAACATAAAGTGTTGGATCAGGATTTTGGCAGCTTCTTTAAGCGCGTCTTCAGGGTGAATAGAACCATCGGTTGCAATATCCAGAACTAATTTTTCATAGTCGGTTTTTTGCTCTACACGATAGTTTTCAATAGTATATTTAACGTTTTTAATTGGCGTATAGATCGAATCTATAGCAATTACACCGATGTTAGCATCAGGGTTTTTATTTTCTTCGCTTGGAACATAACCACGGCCTTTACCAACGGTTAATTCCACTTCTAACGTTACTGAAGAATCCATATTGCAAAGCAGCAAATCAGGGTTCAATACAGAGTAGTTGTTAGAAAATTGCGTAATATCTCCAGCTTTGAAGCTATCCTGGCCATTTATAATGACAAAGATCTTTTCTGAATCACCTGAGTCACCAGTTTTTTTCAACCTTACTTGTTTCAGGTTCAAAATAATTTCGGTAACGTCTTCAACAACTCCTTTAATGGTTGAAAACTCATGTGTTACACCCGAGAAACGTACCGATGTAATAGCAAAACCTTCCAGTGATGAAAGTAAGATACGACGTAAAGCATTACCAATGGTTATACCGAAGCCTGGTTCTAACGGACGAAATTCAAACGTGCCTTCAAAGTCGGTAGACTTCTGCATGATAACCTTATCGGGTTTTTGAAATGCTAAAATTGCCATTTATATGCTTTGTTTATTGTTTACAAATTTAATAGATATGAGACATGAGATATTAGATATGAGTACCTTAATGGTATAACTCAAATCTAATATCTCACATCTCAAATCGGTACTTATTACTTAGAGTATAACTCCACAATCAGGTTTTCCTTAATGTTTTCAGGAATCTCATCACGGTTAGGGTAGTTTAGTAAGCGACCGCTCATAGTAGCAGCATCCCACTCAAACCAGCTATATTTGTTAACTCTGTGGCCAGCTATCGAAGTAGTGATAGCTTCCAGTGATTTTGATTTTTCACGTACTGCAATTACATCACCAATTCTGATAGTGTAAGAAGCAATGTTAACAACCTCACCGTTAACAGTGATGTGTTTGTGACCTACCAACTGGCGTGCACCTGAACGGGTTGGCGCAATACCCAAACGGTAAACTACGTTATCTAAACGAGCCTCTAATAATTGAAGCAAGTTAGTACCGGTGATACCTTCGCGGGCAGAAGCACGGTGAAACAGGTTTTCGAAATAACGTTCTAATACACCGTAAGTGTATTTAACTTTTTGTTTCTCCATCAGCTGTACTGCGTACTCTGATTGTTTTCCTCTACGTTTTGACACGCCGTGCATGCCAGGAGGATAATTTTTTCTTTCTAACACTTTATCAGGACCAAAAATTGGTTCTCTGAATCTACGTGCGATTTTGGACTTTGGTCCGGTATATCTAGCCATTTTGTTATGTTTTTAAAGTATCGTACAGCCTGTAGCTGTAGAATCTTAGCTTTAAAATCTGTTAATTAAACTCTTCTTCTTTTTGCAGGACGACAGCCGTTGTGCGGCAGTGGAGTGATGTCTCTGATAGTAGTAACCTCAATACCTGAAGTTTGCAAGGTACGGATAGCTGATTCGCGACCAGAACCCGGGCCTTTTACAAACACTTCAACTTTACGCAAACCTAAATCATAGGCTACTTTACCGCAATCGGCAGCAGCTTGTGAGGCAGCGTAAGGAGTGTTCTTTTTAGAACCTTTAAAACCCATTTTCCCTGCAGAAGACCAAGAAATAGCTTGACCACTGTTGTTAGTAAGGGTGATAATGATATTGTTAAAAGTAGCATTAACGTGAGCCTGACCTATTGCCTCAACAATTACAATGCGCTTTTTGGTTACTTTTTTAGCTTTAGCCATTTTGTGTTATTATTTAGTTAAATGGATTACTGAGTTAGCGAATAACCGGACCCATCAACCGTTTGATAATTTTATGTTCCTAATAATTAAAGGGAGAAGCAGAACTACACCCTTTAATCATTAATCAGTTATTATTTAGTAGCTTTCTTTTTGTTAGCAACTGTTTTACGTTTTCCTTTACGGGTACGTGAGTTGTTCTTGGTACGTTGACCACGTAAAGGCAATCCTTTACGGTGACGGGTACCACGGTAACAACCAATATCCATTAAACGTTTAATGTTAAGCTGAACCTCAGAGCGTAAAGAACCTTCCACTTTGATTTCATCGTTGATGATACCACGGATAGCAGCTAACTGATCATCACTCCATTCTTGTACTTTAACATCGAAGCTAATGCCAGCCTGGGTTAAAATGCGTTGTGCGGTTGAACGGCCTACACCATAGATGTAAGTAAGTCCGATCTCACCTCTTTTATTTCTTGGTAAATCAATACCTGATATTCTTGCCATATTTATTTCTTACTTGTTTAATGAATGACCGAACGGCGGGCCACCGTTGTACAATCATTCCAATTTCTTTTTGATTAACCCTGACGTTGTTTGTACTTAGGGTTCTTTTTGTTGATTACAAAAAGTTTTCCCTTACGACGGATGATTTTGCAATCAGCGCTACGCTTTTTGATGGATGCTCTAACTTTCATGTTCTTATTTATATCTGTAGGTTATTCTGCCTTTGGTTAAATCATATGGGCTCATCTCCAGTTTCACTCTGTCTCCAGGTAAAATCTTGATATAGTGCATACGCATTTTGCCCGATATGTGTGCAATAATCTCATGACCATTTTCAAGTTCTACTCTAAACATCGCGTTAGATAATGCTTCCCTGATAGTACCGTCTTGCTCAATCGAAGATTGTTTGGCCATATTTTACTGATTATTACTTAATTATCCTGTCTTAATTCGGGATGCAAAAATAAAAATAATTTTTGTATTATTTAATTATTTTTTGCTAAAACTTCTTCTATATATGAAAATGTGGAAAGAACATCGGGTTGACCCTTTTTAATAGCCACTGTGTGCTCATAATGAGCTGATGGCTTGCCATCTACAGTAGATACGGTCCATCCGTCTTTCCAAAACTTAACACCGGCTTTGCCAGCGTTTATCATCGGCTCAATGGCAATCACCATTCCTTCTTCCAATTTAGCGCCCGATCCACGTTTACCATAATTAGGAACCTCCGGCTTTTCGTGCAGCTTAACACCCACACCATGGCCTACCAATTCTTTAACTACACCAAAACCATGTTTTTCGGCATGCTCCTGTACCGCATAACCAATATCGCCTACACGCATACCCGTAACAGCCTTCTGTATTCCTTTAATCAAACACTCCTGGGTAACCTGCATTAGCTTCTTAGTAGTTTCACTCACCTCGCCAATGGCAAAGGTATAAGCAGAATCTCCATAAAAGTCATTCAGGATTACACCACAGTCAACGGAGATCAGATCTCCTTCAACCAGTATATGCTGACCTGGAAAACCATGAACCACCTGATCATTAAGGGAAATACAAAGTGAATTAGGGAACCCATGAAAATTAAGGAAAGCTGGCACTCCCCCGTTATCACGGATGTAAGTTTCTGCCAGCTTATCTAATTCTATGGTTTTAATACCAGGCTTTACAAGCTTCGCTACCTCTCCCAAGGTTTTTGAAACCAGTAACGCGCTTTGGCGTATTAGCTCTATCTCGTCGGCCGTCTTAAAAATAATCTTCGACATGCCTCTTATTAGATAGCCGGTGGAACAGTACCTGCAGCTGTTGGAACAGCGGTACGTCCTTTAACCCTACCGGTTTTCATTAAGCCATCGTAATGACGCATCAACAAATGACTTTCAATTTGCTGTAAGGTATCCAAAACTACACCAACCAAGATGATTAATGAAGTACCACCAAAGAAACGCGCAAATTGGCTGTTGATATGAAATATGTTAGCTAATGCCGGAAAAATGGCGATGATGGCTAAGAAGATAGATCCGGGTAAAGTGATACGTGAAATCACACCGTCAATAAACTCAGAAGTAGCGTTACCTGGTGCAACACCTGGTATAAAGCCGCCATTCTTCTTCATATCATCCGACATTTGTTTCGGGTTAACTGTAATGGCTGTGTAGAAGTAAGTGAACAAAATGATCAGGATACCAAATACCAGGTTGTGTAACCATGAGGTATAACTAGATAATGCCATCAACACACTGTTCGACTGAATGTCTGGGAAAAATGAAGAAATAGTAGCTGGAATAAACATTAATGCCTGAGCGAAAATGATAGGCATAACACCTGCTGCATTCACCTTTAATGGGATATACTGACGTACACCACCGTATTGTTTATTACCAACTATACGTTTGGCATATTGCACAGCAATCTTGCGTGTACCCTGCACTACCAGTATGGTAAACATGATAACGCCTATTAAAGCTAATATCTCTACAATAAATACCAATGGACCACCAGATGCATTAGCACCGCTTACACGGGCGCTAAACTCATCAATGATTGCTGCAGGCAGCTGGGCAATAATACCCACCATAATAATTAAAGAGATACCATTACCAATACCTTTATCTGTAATTTTTTCACCTAACCACATCACAAATAAAGTACCGGCTGTTAATACAAATACAGAGCTAATGGTAAACCATGCTGTACCTAAAACCGGGCTAATAGCGTTTGGAGTGATCTGTGAACGCACATAACCTACCGCTTGTGCAGCAGTAATAATGATTGTTAAATAACGGGTCCACTGATTGATCTTGCTACGGCCGCTTTCGCCTTCTTTTTGCAGTTTAGCAAAATACGGAACCGCAATACCCAATAACTGCACCACAATAGAGGCAGAGATATAAGGCATTACACCTAAAGCAAATATAGATGCGCGCGAAAAAGATCCGCCGGCAAACATATTTAGTAAGCCCAGCAAACCTTCTTTAGCTGCTTGGTTGTTTAACACGTTGGCATCAACACCTGGCAAAGCCACGTACGAGCCTACACGGTATATTAAAAGAAATAAGAGTGTGTTTATAATACGCACTCTTAAATCCTCAATTTTCCAAATATTGGATAATGTGGTGAAAAATTTCTTCATCTAAAATTACAACTTTACAATTGAACCGCCAGCAGCTTCAATAGCTTTTTGTGCCGTTGCAGAAAATGCATGTGCCTGGATATCTAACTTTGCAGTTAAAGTACCACGACCTAATATTTTAACAAGGTCATTTCTTGATGCTAAACCATGTTCTTTCAATGTATCGAAGTTGATGGTTGATACCGAATGCGTATCAGCTAATTGCTGTAAAGCATCCAGGTTAATACCATTGTACTCAACACGGTTAGGGTTTTTAAAACCTACCTTAGGTACACGACGTTGTAATGGCATCTGGCCACCTTCAAAACCAACTTTGCTTGATGTACCTGAACGTGAACCGGCACCTTTGTGACCACGGGTTGACGTTCCGCCACGGCCAGAACCTGTACCACGGCCAATTCTTTTTCTATTTTTAGTAGAACCTTCTGCAGGCTTAAGATTACTTAAATTCATAACATTAAATGTTTTCTACTGCTACCAAATGATTAACTTTTCTAATCATGCCAATGATTGCAGGATTAGCTTCAACTTCAACGCTATGGTTAATTTTCTTTAAACCTAAAGCCTCTACAGTTCTTTTCTGGCGCTCACTTCTATCGATCACGCTCTTAATCTGTGTTATTTTGATTGTTGCCATGACTGATTATCCGTTAAATATTTTATTTAAATTAACGCCACGGTGCTGAGCTACTGTGTAAGCATCACGCAGTTGCGCTAACGCAGATACAGTGGCTTTAACCACGTTGTGAGGGTTTGATGAACCTTTAGATTTTGCCAGTACGTTATGCACACCAGCGCTCTCTAATACGGCACGCATTGCACCACCAGCAATTACACCAGTACCATTTGCAGCTGGTTTCAAGAAAACGAAACCACCAGAAAACTTACCAATTTGCTCGTGAGGTATAGTGTTATTTATAATAGGCACTTTTACCAGGTTCTTTTTAGCATCATCAATACCTTTGGCAATTGCCTCAGTTACTTCTTTTGCTTTACCTAAACCGTAACCAACAACACCGTTCTCATCGCCTACTACCACAATGGCAGAAAAGCTGAACGTACGGCCACCTTTGGTTACTTTGGCAACACGCTGTATACTAACCAAGCGGTCTTTCAACTCTATCTCGGTTGTTTTTACTCTTTTAATATTTATAGTTGACATTACTCGTTCGGTTAAAAGTTTAATCCACCTTCACGTGCACCTTCAGCCAGTTGTTTGATACGGCCATGGTACAAGTATCCATTTCTATCGAAAACTACGGCTTCGATACCAGCAGCTTTAGCTTTTTCGGCAATCAGTTTACCAACGGCTACTGATTGATCGCCTTTAGTACCTGTTGAAGTAAAATCTTTTGATAAAGATGATGCTGATACTAAAGTTTTGCCGGCTACATCGTCAATAATCTGTGCGTAGATGCCTTTATTGCTTCTGAACACTGACAAGCGCGGACGTTCTGCAGAACCTGAAAGACGCTTTCTGATTCCTTTTTTAATTCTGTCTCTTCTTGATAATTTACCTGTCATGACGATTATTTCTTAGATGCTGATTTACCTGCTTTTCTTCTTAATATCTCGCCAACAAACTTAATACCTTTACCTTTATAAGGCTCTGGAGTACGTAATGAGCGAATTTTGGCAGCTACCTGACCAATTAACTGTTTGTCTATAGACTCCAGGATGATAGTTGGGTTTTTACCTTTTTCAGCAGTAGTGGATACTTTAATTTCTTTTGGCAATTCAAATACATAGTGGTGAGAGAAACCCAACACTAAATCTAATGTATTACCGGTATTGGTGGCACGATAACCTACACCTACCAACTCTTGTTGCAAAGTATAACCAGTGGTTACACCTGTTACCATGTTGTTAATAAGCGCACGGTATAAGCCATGTAATGCTTTGTGACGTTTTTGATCAGTTGGACGTACTACAGTTAGTACACCATCTTCTTGTGATACAGTAATATCACTGTCTATCGCCTGCTCAAGCTGACCTTTAGGGCCTTTAACAGTTACAACACCATCGTTCATGGTAATGGTAACGCCTGATGGGATAGTAATTGGGGCTTTTCCTACTCTTGACATTTCTTAGTTTCTCCTTACAATTAATAAACGAAACATAAAACCTCGCCACCAATGTTCTGCACACGGGCTTCTTTATCAGTCATTATTCCTTTTGAGGTAGACAGGATAGCGATACCTAAACCATTTAATACTCTTGGCAAAGTAGCTGAACCTGCATATTTTCTCAAACCTGGCTTGCTGATACGGGTAATGCTGCGGATAGCAGAAACCTTTGTAACGGGGTGGTACTTTAACGCTACTTTAATATTTCCTTGAGGACCATTGTCTTCAAATTTGTAGTTAGCGATGTAACCTTTGTCGAAAAGCACTTTAGTGATTTCCTTCTTCAGATTTGATGCAGGAATTTCAACAACCCTTTGGTTGGCCTTAATAGCATTCCTTACTCTGGTAAGATAATCTGCGATTGGATCTGTATTCATTTGATGAAATTATGATAGCGGTTTCCTTCGCCTCCCGGCGACGACCTTCCATCGGTTAAAAATTCTTTTTTGTAAAGCAAATGCAGGTATATGTTGCAAATTGCCGGCGCGAAGATAAGAATTTAATTCTTATCCTGCAACCGGCAAACATTTATACCTGTAACGCTGTTTACCAGCTTGCTTTTTTGATGCCCGGGATTTTACCGGCCAATGCCATTTCACGGAATGTTACACGTGAAATACCAAATTGGCGCATGTAACCACGAGGACGGCCAGTAAGCTTGCAACGGTTGTGCAATTTAACCGGTGACGATGCTTTAGGCAATTTGTCTAAACCTTCGAAATCACCAGCAGCTTTAAGGGCAGCTCTTTTGTCAGCATATCTTGCTACTAATTTAGCACGTTTTACTTCGCGTGCTTTTACACCTTCTTTAGCCATTGTTAACTGGAGTTTGATTTTTAAATGGTAAACCAAATTGTTTAAGCAATTCTAATGCTTCCACATCATTTGTTGCTGAGGTTACAAAGGTAATATCCATACCTTGTATTTTATTGATTTTGTCAATATTGATCTCAGGGAAAATGATTTGTTCGGTAATACCCAAAGTATAGTTTCCTTTTCCGTCAAAACCTTTATCGTTAATACCTTTGAAGTCACGAATACGTGGCAAAGCAACGGCAATTAAACGATCAAGAAACTCGTACATGTTATTATCGCGTAAAGTTACACGTACACCAACCGGCATACCTTTACGTAATTTAAAGTTCGAGATATCTTTCTTTGATTTTGAAGCTACTGGTTTCTGACCGGTAATAGTTGCCAGTTCAGTGATGGTAGTATCAATCAGTTTCTTATCAGTTGTAGCTGCACCAACACCTTGGTTGATTGCAATTTTCTCCAATTTAGGAACCTGCATTACGCTTTTATACTGAAATTTATCTTTCAGCGCGGTGCGGATTTCCTCTTTATATTTGGATTTTAATCTTGGAACGTAAGACATTATTTAATTTCCTCCCCTGATTTTTTTGATACTCTAACTAATTTACCGGCATCATTCTTTTTACGACCAACACGTGTGGTTTCGCCCGATTTAGGGTCAACTAGTGCCAGGTTAGAGATGTGGATAGCGGCTTCCTTTTTTACAATACCACCGTTAGGGTTGGCTGCATTTGGCTTAGTGTGTTTCGATATCATGTTGACACCTTCAATCACTGCACGGTTTTTATCAATAATGATTTCGGTAATTTTACCTTGCTGACCTTTTGAGTCGCCGGCAATAACCTTAACCGTATCACCTTTACGGATCTTTAATTTAATTTTCTTTTCCATTGTTACAATACCTCCGGTGCTAATGAAACGATCTTCATGAATTGTTTTTCACGTAGCTCTCTTGCAACCGGGCCAAAAATACGTGTACCTCTTGGCTCATCCTGGTTATTTAACAATACAGCTGCGTTATCGTCGAAACGAATGTATGAACCATCTTTACGACGGATCTCTTTTTTAGTTCTAACTACTACGGCTTTAGATACAGTACCTTTTTTCACGTTACCCGATGGGATAGCGCTTTTAACAGTTACTACAACTTTATCGCCAACTGATGCATAGCGTTTAGCAGTACCGCCTAATACGCGTATTACTAAAACCTCTTTTGCACCGCTGTTATCGGCTACATTTAATCTTGATTCCTGTTGTACCATCTTATTTAGCCCTTTCTAAAATTTGAACTAATCTCCAGTTTTTATTTTTACTCAGCGGACGGGTTTCCATAATCAATACGGTATCACCAACACCACAGGTGTTAGTTTCGTCATGAGCCATGAACTTGGCAGTTTTGTTTACGAACTTACCATAGATCGGGTGTTTTACTTTCCGCTCTACTGCTACAACGATAGATTTATCCATCTTGTTGCTAACTACCAGTCCGGTACGCGTTTTTCTTAAATTTCTTTCTTCCATTGTGTGTCGACGCTTAATTATTGCTGTTCAGAAGCTGACGCCGCTTTACGCTTTGTTAATTCAGTATTTAAGCGAGCAACCTCCTTGCGTACATTTTTAATACGGATAGGATTCTCAATAGCCGAAACTGCATGTGCAAATTTCAGTTTGGTAAGATTAGTTTTTTCCTCGCCAATTCTTGCATTCAACTCTTCAGTTGACAGCGCTGATATTTCTGAGCTTTTCATTTTTTTGTGAGTTTTGAGCGGTGAGAGGTAAGTTGGATGCTTACGTCACTCATCTTCTTTTATTATTAATTATTATTGAGGTTACAGGTTGTAAGCTTTAAAAGCAACTCACAACTTACAACCTGCAAATCCACTATGCTTCTACGTAATCTCTACGTACTACAAATTTTGTTTGTACCGGCAGTTTTTGTGCGGCTAAGCGAAGTGCTTCTTTAGCAACTTCCATTGGCACACCTTCTGCTTCAAAGATGATCCTTCCGGGGCGTACAACCGCTACCCAATATTCTGGAGCACCTTTACCTTTACCCATACGTACCTCTGCAGGTTTTTTGGTTACGGGTTTGTCAGGAAATATCCTGATCCACACCTGGCCTTCACGTTTCATGAAACGTGTTACAGCAATACGTGCGGCCTCGATTTGACGGCTGGTAATCCAGGCCGCTTCAAGGGATTTTACGCCGAAAGATCCGAATGAAAGCTCAGCTCCGCGAGAAGCTACTCCTTTCATCCTGCCTTTTTGCATCTTTCTGAACTTCGTTCTTTTTGGCTGTAGCATTTTATTAGCTTGTTATATCTAAACGATGTCTGTCTCGACTTTGATTAATTATCTGTTTCCGCCTGGGCGTTGACCACCCTGGCCACCTGGACGGCTTCCGCCTTGACCACCGGGACGATTACCGCCACCGCCTTGGCCACCACGGTTAGCACCACCACCCTGGCCTGGGCCACGTTGGTTGTTACCACCTCTGCGATCACCGCCGCCACCGCTATTTCTGCGGTCGCCGCCACCACGTTGGTTATCACCGTACGCTGCTGCACCTTCTGGACGTCCACCTCTGCCGCTTGCGCTGCTGGTTGAACCAATGTTAGGGCTTAAGTCACGTTTACCGTAAACCTCACCTTTACAAATCCATACTTTAACACCTATTTTACCATAAGTAGTCAAAGCTTCTGCCAGTGCATAATCAATATCGGCACGGAAAGTATGCAAAGGAATTCTTCCTTCTTTGTACTGTTCGGTACGTGCCATTTCAGCACCACCTAAACGGCCAGATGTCATTACCTTAATACCTTCAGCACCCATACGCATGGTTGAAGCTATAGTGGTTTTCATTGCACGACGGAAAGAGATACGAGCTTCCAGTTGCTTAGCAATACCTTCGGCTACTAATTGAGCGTCAAGTTCCGGACGTTTGATCTCAAAAATGTTGATCTGTACGTCTTTCTTGGTAAGTTTCTTTAACTCTTCTTTGATCTTATCTACTTCCTGACCGCCTTTACCGATAACAATACCCGGACGGGCAGTGTGGATAGTTACCGTGATACGTTTTAAAGTACGCTCAATTACTACTTTAGATACGCCGCCTTTAGCAATACGTACAGAAAGATATTTACGGATTTTTTCGTCCTCAACTAATTTATCGGAGTAGTTGTTGCCACCGAACCAGTTAGAATCCCAACCACGGATGATTCCTAAACGGTTACCTATTGGATGTGCTTTTTGTCCCATTGTTAATTAGTTGATTTCGGTTTTACTATCCACAATTAAAGTAACGTGGTTTGAGCGTTTACGGATACGGTATCCGCGGCCCTGAGGAGCCGGACGCAGTCTTTTTAACTGACGGCCACCACCCACTGAAACTTCTTTTACATATAATGCGCTATCATCAATGCTCTTACCTTCGTTTTTGGCTTCCCAATTTTTGATGGCAGACAGCAATAATTTTTCCACACGGATAGCAGCTTCTTTATTAGTAAACTTTAATATACTAAGTGCTTTCACTACGTGCTCACCGCGAATAAGATCTACCACTAAGCGCATTTTACGCGGCGAAGTTGGACAGTTCTGTAATTTGGCAACCGAAGCTCCTCCTTGCTGAGCTTTCTCTTGCTCTTTGCGCTGTCTGATTAAGACAGACTTTTTGATTTTTGTTGTTGCTTCCATTGCCTTATTTTTTCTTTTCTGCGTGACCACGGAATGTACGGGTTGGTGCAAACTCTCCCAGCTTGTGACCTACCATGTTTTCTGTTACATACACAGGGATAAA